>Ga0082212_10000081_pt1 | contig 135255 bp, 132 predicted proteins | sample TergutNt197P3_FD_71548 | JGI IMG/M metagenome (GOLD analysis project Ga0082212, IMG submission 71548) | Neocapritermes taracua P3 segment gut microbial communities from Petit-Saut dam, French Guiana - Nt197 P3 | ecosystem: Host-associated > Arthropoda: Insects > Digestive system > Gut ... | reverse complement strand
TTGCACATTATCTACCAGCAGAGTCTTCTTAACATTCACAATACTACCAGCCTCAGCCGTACCGTCCCCTAAGCCAATCACGTCAGGCTGAGTGGTGTAGTTGTAGGGGATGTAGATGCAAGCTTCTGCGCTAGTCAGTTTGGCCGTGCTGTTCCAGGCTTTTGGTTCGACACTTACAGATTGGCAGATATTATTCCTGCCTATTTCATCACCGTCAGCGTTAACGGTAAACGAATTGGTTTTACTGGTGTTGCCGCCAGAACTACTGGCTGCGAAAGAACTCGCATCACCGATGCTACCGATTGTCGTACCCCAACCCGTCTGAGCGACCTTGCCGCTCGCCGCTACACTAACACCATTAGAGTCTTTGAGCACGTGGCTATTGCCAGCTAAGGTGTGAGTAAAGGTAACTTTGTCGTTAGGTTTGACTGCTAACGGTTTCGTTGTGCTGTTGCTAGGACTTGCGCTGACGCTGCTGGTCGGCGTAACTGTCCACTTAGAAATCACGCGCGTACAGGCCCAATCGCTGACTTTCCAGCCAGTGTTAGAAGACGAAGCTGGCTTAAAGGTAGCTCGTCGACAGATATTATAGCCTACGTCACTCGCGCCGACGCTACTGAAATTGGTGTCTTTATTGTAGTTAGTGTTGTTGCCAGTTACCGTTGGCGCTGGATTGACCAACAACTTAGCCGAGCTAGTATTGTTTTTCAGATGAATCTTATCAAGGACATCATGGCGAGTGCCAGAAGGCGGATTAAGCGCATCAACATCGTCGCCCTTAATTCTCCTATCGTCCCAGCTAAACGTACCAGGAAGTTCGCGATCCACGCTGCTACCGCCAGATCGCCAGAAACCAATAGTCCAAGTGGCTTTATCACCGTCTCGGTAATCTATTTGCTTTGGTACCGCCGAACTAGTCGGCGTAGTCGCCAAACTGGACGACCCAGAAAGCTCGAACACCGGTACAAAAACGCAGGTAGGGCTGGAATCTTTGGTGGTATAAGCATACGTACCGTCATTATTTTTAGCAGTAACACGTTTGGCTTTATCTGAGCGGACAAATTGACAAATATATTGACCAGAATGTGCAGCGGTTACGGTTACGCTATTGGTTTTTCCAGCATCAGCAGAGCCGATGATATAACCGCTCTCACCAACGGTAGTTTTACTGCCGCCAGCGCTAGTTATCGGATTCCACAAGGCGGTGGAATCGGGTTTAGCACCGTTAGTACTGATGTGCTGATAAACCGTAGCGGTGATCGGCACGTTGGCCCCGTCGTCATTTTTAACCACATGGTCCGCGCTTTCTCTAACCGTATGGCTAAAGGTTACTTTGTCATTCATGATAGCGGAGGTAGGAGTAACAGACGAGGTCGTAGCTATAGTCCACGGCGAATAAACCTTAGCGCAGATGTTTGTAGTAATTTTGTCGTTGACGCTGGCTGCGACAACATTCCACCCCACATTGTAGCCACCGCTCGTTATGGCGGTAATCTTAACAGAAGAGCTTTTTGGTGAAACTTCAGCGTCCTGGCAGATTTGTCCAACATTTGAGCCAGTTAGATTCAAAGTTTTGTTATATGTGCCAGTTGCCGTGCCTGTTTGTTTAGTCAGCGTGCCGCTAGCCGAAGGGCCTGTGGCGGCGCTCACCGTCCAAGCGCCGGCCTGAATACTGCCAGTCTTAGTTCCTGCCTGTAATGCAGGAGTGGTGCTTGTGCTGGCGGAACTAGCGTTGGGTATATTAAGGTTAGTTCCTACGGTGACAGTATGCGCAAAGTTCAAGCTGTTGTTTTTGTAATCAAGCGAAACTGTGTTGGCGTTGTTGACTTTAGAAGACAAAGAGTTAGTGCCATTACTACCAGTTGGGAGTGTTATGTTAGGAGTAACTGGCGTCCACTGCGCGGTCAAAGTAACGTTAGCGGTGATGTTAAATTTAGCACTTGGCGCAAGACTTCCTCCGGGCGGGTTGGTCGCAGCCCAATTGACGAAAGTGTGTCCCGTACAGCCTGGCTTAGTGCCGCTCACGGTTATCTGCGCTCCAGATGCATGACCACTGGTGTTCGTCGGCATGCTAGCAGGTGTGGTGGGGCAAGTGCCTTTGTTATAGGTGATTGAGTGAGTAGGTTTTGTTACGGTAACGCACTTTGGGGTTGAGTCTTTATCACCAAATGCATTCCTTCTAGTCCAGTTCATACGCACTAACTGACAGATTTTCTTGCCCGCGTCAGCGTCTTTAAGCGTAATTTCTATCACCCTGTCATTAAACAGCTTGCCATTAGCTTTAAGCGCAGTGTTAGTAGCAGTTGCTTTGACCGTTCCTAATTTTGAGGGCTCGGGGGCTATTGCGCTTATTGAGTTTGCGGTTGTGAATTGCCATTGTTGAGCAGGCGTCCCATTGGGGTGGTATATCCTCACCAAGTTGGCCTTATCCTGTATTTGTGATGCAGTGGACAACTCACCCACCTCCAGCGCCAAGCCAGATATGTGGTAAATTTGATATTTGTTATCGCCGATCGGTACAATTCGCCATCTTTGAGCGTAAGAGTTATTGCTCGTGTATTGCCTTGCAGAAATCGGATATGTGAAAGGAGGGTTGCTCATAGTCATGCCGCCCACCTCCAGCGCCAAGCCAGTTTTTTTGTTGATTATTTTATAGAAACCGCTGGGGCCGCTGGTGCTAGGATTGCCGCTACTGTCGGTGTTAGGCGCGCCGGACGTAGACGTAGTGTAATGATGCTCTGTCTCGCAAGTTAGCTCCCAAACATCGCTGCTTGATGATCCTATTTTAACTGGGCTAGGACTAGTGGTGCCATTATTTACTAAGTTGTGACCTATGCTTAGGGCGGGTGCTATTCTGTATGCACCATTAGGCACCGGGCATTCGTTTTGGTGTGCTGGTACAGGTCTGTCGCCTGTATACTGGTATATTCTAGCAGTCGGTTTCACATAATTATCATTGCCGTTACCTACAGTTCCACCTATAAATACGCCATAATCGTGCTTGACGTCTTTATTGTTGGTCTGCGCGTTGTGCACCCATTGAATCGTATCGCCAACATTGGCCGTTATATTTGTTGTTCCTTGCGTGTCACCTTTTTTACCAATTGTTGTGGTGGCTGACATGGAGAAGTTAGAAAACTTAGGCGCAAACGTTGCAAAAACCCAGAAACCTGCATTCTGGTTGTTTGCACAACCAGTACAGCCAGTATAATAACAACTATTCAAGCCGCCCCCTGGGCAGGTTGCCAAGCCCCAACTGTCTGTATTGTAGGTCACAAGATCATAGTTGTCGTCAGCCTTTATGGTAAACGTGGGCGCTGCGACAGTACATGTTGCATAAAAATCTCCCTGTGTAGTTTTTGATCTAGTTCCGCATGACTGGTGCAAAGTTACAGTGCCAGTTCCGCCAGATGGGCCCCACCAAACTGACACTTTATGATAGTCAGAGCCCCAACAGTCAGCAAGAACATCTTGAATATTTAATATTAATCCTAATATATTGATTGTCGCAAATCTAGCGAACTGCCTGGTCCCGTCAATTAAATTCCATAAATTGCTGTAGGCGTATTTTTCCATGATTTTTTCGAAGAAATCGTCCCATGAATCATATGTGCCCATACCGTCGCCCGGTTTGCTAAACCTAATAATCATAAACGCGCCATTTTCACCAGTAACAACTCCTGTGTGATCTCCGACTTCTTTCAGGTTACGAGCCGCTTCATTTGAACTAACTAATGAGTCGACTTCATAATTATATCTAGCTTCTGGTACATCATTAAAAAAAGCAGGAGACCATTTAACTTGGTAAGCGTACCAGTAAGGCTCAGAGTTAGCAAATTCTTCATATGTTGGCTGTGGATCAGCTTTGTAAATTATGTCTTCATCAGATAGTCCTTGCTCAAACAGCGGCAACACCTCTGTCTCCATGCGCTCCCTAAGCGATATGAATGCTGCTCGAGCGTCGTCAGGGTTCATGTTATTAAGGTAGTCTACGTCATAAGCCATGGCGGCTACTAATAAGTGCCTAGACGCTATAACGCAGTCTGCGAGCTTTTCATTAAATCTGTAAGTGAGGTTTTGTAAACGTACATACCTAAAGCTACCCGCTTCGCCAAAATGTTCTCTTACGAACTCCTGGGCTACCTGTTCAGAGTCAGTTGGCCCGCCGTATAATTTCGCTAAATCTCTAATGTCCATGCTGACGTCACACTTCTTTGCCTCATTTCTAAGTGCGGCATTTAAAATTAGGTCTCTTCTAGTGATTTCTCTCAAGTCACCATCTTCATAGTTCTCACGTTGATCTGGATATAATTTTAGATATTCGTCCATTTCTGTGTAGTTTGAGTCAAACATTTCTTGAGTTAAGGTGATATCTCCGATGTTTATATCACCGTTTTTGATTTTTTTATCTGGCAGCAAAAACGCCAAAGCAGCCAAAATACCAATCGCCACCAAAACCGCCCCGAAAATCACCGCCAGTTTCTTCATCAAAGAACTTTTTCGTTTGGCCGCAGGAGCGCTAGGCTCATCGACACCCGTATTAACTCCAGCACCAGCAGATTCAGGCACACCCTCTTGTCCCTGCAAGTTTTCTTGCGGCTCCAAACCTTGACTATCATTTTGTTCATTTTTATTGTTTTGCTCAGATTTCTCCACGACCCCTCCTTTTATTGTTAACACCTATAATTCTAAACACTAAAAACCCCTACAACGACCACTCGCACACGCAAACAGCCATCGTATCAGTTACCAAGTTATAATCAGTTTTTTTCTACCCTCAAGACAGACCCCTTTTCTTTTTGTACCAACCAAATTATAAACGTTAGTACATTATGTCGCAATATTATCATAAATCGTGGAGAGAGGTCAACACTAATATCAAAAAACTTTTACAAATAAGAGGAAAATTTCTAAAAACCCCGCTTTTTGACGAGCAGGATTTTAGTTAAATTGAGACTGGCGGCAGTTTAATAATCTTCGCGTCTGACGAAACGCACGCGCACCGGCAGCTTATGCCCAGCCAGGCGAAAAGCCTCACGAGCGACTTCTTCCGAGACGCCTTGAATCTCAAACATTACCGTGCCTTCTTGGACTTTAGCCACATAGTGATCTGGGTTGCCCTTGCCGCTACCCATTTTGACTTCCTGGGGCTTTTTGGTTACTGGAGTGTGCGGAAAAATTCTAATCCAAATTTTACCGCCACGCTTAGTGTAACGAGTCATAGCCTGACGGGCGGCCTCAATTTGACGCGCCGTCACGCGCTCGTTGGTCAGGCTCATCAAGCCAAACTCACCAAACGCCACCGTGTTACAGCGACCAGCTTTGCCTCTGTTTTTGCCAATACGAACTTTGCGATGTGGATCTTTTTTCGGTTGCAACATTACTTAATCTCCCCTTTATTAATCCAAACTTTGATACCGATTACGCCAGCTGGCGTTTTAGCTTCCGCTAGATGGTAGTCAATATCGTTGCGCAAAGTGTGCAGTGAAACAGCTCCGTCAATGAATTTTTCGCGGCGACTCATCTCAGCGCCGTTCAAACGCCCAGCCACTTCAATGCGAATGCCTTTGGCGCCCGCCATCATCACATTTTGCAGCGCTTGTTTAGAAGCCCGTCGAAAATTGATGCGGTGCTCAAGCTGTCTGGCAATATTCTCGGCCACAATCTTAGCGGCCAAATCTGGTCGCTTGACTTCCTCGACATTAATACGCACGTCGGCTTTAATCGCCTTTTCTATCTCAGCCTTTAGCTCTTGCGCGCCAGCACCGCCCTTACCAATGACAATACCAGCCTTAGCGGTGTGCACAGTAATGGTGATTAAATTGGCGCTGCGCTCAATCTCTATTTTATTGATGACCGCTCGCGTAGCAAACTTCTGCTCGATGATATTACGAATTTTAATATCTTCGGCTAGCTGCTTAGCAAACACGGTTTTCTTGGCAGCAAACCATTTGCTGCTCCAATCTTTGTTGACCTGCAAGCGAAAGCTGATAGGATTTACTTTCTGACCCATTATTTTGCTCCTTTCTTGTCACTTGCTTTTCTAACAGTAGTTTTTGTCGAAACCTTTTCTTTGGCCGGTTTTTTCTCACCAGTCAATTCAATATAAACATTGCTATTGCGCTTGATATACGGATGCGCGCGACCACGTGAAATCGGGCGGTAGCGCTTCCAGCGCGTTCCTGCACTCACGCTGATTGTTTCAATGACCAAACCAACTTCTTTGAAATCGTGGTTGTTAGTCGCGTTGGCTCTGGCTGATTCTATAGCTTTGACCAGTGGCTCAGCAGCGCGACGCGGTGTATTACTCAAAATTGTCAGGGCATCTTCGACTGTGCGGCCGCGTACTAAACTGGCCACCAAAGCAACTTTACGTGGCGCCATGCGCAAGTCAGATATGCTGGCTTTGACAATTTCAACAGGTTTTTTCTCAGTAGTTTTTGCCATTACCTGCCTCCATCTGCTTTCTTACCGCCGTGTCTGCGGAATTTGCGCGTTGGGGCAAATTCGCCCAACTTATGCCCCACCATGTTTTCTGATATAAACACTGGCACGTGCTGTTTGCCGTTGTGCACAGCAATCGTGCGCCCAACCATTTCTGGTGTAATGGTGCAACCGCGTGCCCAGGTTTTAATCACAGTTCTATCATCTGAGCCCAGAGCCATCACTTTTTTCAACAATTTAGCGTCGACAAATGGGCCTTTTTTCAAACTTCTACTCATATTTACCTCTTCCTCTTTGCTTCATGGCGAGTTCTTACTATCATTTTACTAGTAGATTTATTGCGCCTAGTGCGATAACCCAGGGTCAATTTACCCCAAGGAGTACGCGGCGCTTTGCCAGTACCGTGTCGGCCGCCATCGCCACCACCATGTGGGTGATCGACCGCGTTCATTACGACGCCGCGCACAGTCGGACGAATGCCCATCTTACGCTTGCGACCAGCACTACCAACTTTAATGTTCTGATGTTGCTCGTTGCTCACTGAGCCGATACTAGCTTTGCACTCAACGCGCACTTTACGCACTTCGCCTGACGGCAGTTTAATCATGGCGTAGTCGCCCTCTCTGGCAGTCAACTGAGCCTTAGCGCCAGCCGAACGCACCATTTGTGCGCCCCTACCGGGCTGTAACTCGATAGCATAAACCACCGAACCAACTGGTATTTCGCTCAGCGGCAAACGATTATGCGTTTCCACTTTAGCGTTTTTGCCAATTTCAATTTTATCGCCCTGCTTCAGGCCGCTGCCGGCCAAAATATAATGCAGCTTACCAGCTTCGTCACGTACGCGAGCAATGCGCGCTGTGCGACCTGGGTCATACTCGATATGTTCTACAGTAGCCTTAAATCCTTCCGGCAGGTTAAATTCAACCTTGCGCAAAAATCTTTTGGCGCCGCCGCCGCGATGTCGCGTAGTTATACGCCCAGTGTTATTACGCCCAGCCGTGCTTTTTTTCGCCACCAGCAAGCTCTTGACCGCCTTTTTAGTGGTGATACTGTCTAGGTCTTGACTGGTCATACCGCGACGCGCGGGAGTGGTTGGTTTATAAGTCTTAATAGCCATTATTTATCTCCTCTCCGGCCAGTGCGGCGCTTCGCGAATAGTCCGCCTTTGTTCGGCTCGCTTTTTTCGCTCGTTAATTCTGAACCTTTGGTCTTTGCGGCCGCAGGTTTCTCTTCAGTTTTGGCTTTGGCATCAGGTTCTTCCGCCTTGAAAGCGGCTATCTCAATTTTGCCTTCCAGCAAAGTAATGTAGGCCTTTTTGAAATCATTACGCTTGCCTACGCCTGGTCGAGCGCGTTTGCCGCGCCTGGCCACCTTGGCTTTGCCTTTCGCCACAACTAACCGAATGTCTTTAATTTTGACGCCCGAAAATTCACTCTCCAGCGCCTTTTTTATCTCAGCTTTGTTAGCAGTTAGCGGCACTTCGAAAACGTAGGTTCCAGCCAGATTTTGAGCGTAAGCTTTCTCGGAAACTCTAGGAATCAGCAACATTATTTGTCTCCTTTCACTTCAGCTTTTACGCCCTTTAGCCAATCAGTCGTAATTTCTACTGCCTTCGTATCAAACACGATAACGTCTGCATTCAAAATATAAAACACCGTCAGATAGGTCGGGCTGACCACTTCTACGTTTGGCAAATTATTAAAACTGCGCATAACCACGTCGTTTTTACCAGCCACCACTAAAATGCGCCGCTTGTTCTCAATTTTCAGACTAGCCAACAGTTTAGCAGCCGTTTTGGTCTTGCCGTCGACTTTTATGTCTGCCACCACGATCTTCTTGGCTTTATTTACCAGAGTTAACGCCTGTCTCAAGGCTACGTGCTTGGCGTTTTTAGAGATTTTTTTCTTGTAGTTTTCATTGCCGCTAGGGCCAAAGGCGATACCGCCGCCTCGCCAAATCGGGTTGCGTGATGAGCCAAAACGTGCTCGTCCTAAACCTTTTTGACGCCATGGCTTGCGACCACCACCGCGAACTTCGCCGCGTTTGAGGGTTTTTGCGCCTACTTGGCGTTTTTCGGCCAGATAGCTCTCGTACGCCATTTTCAACAGCTCGTGGTTCGCAACTTCTACGCCAAATACAGCTTTGTCTAATTTCAGATCAGCCATTATTTAACTCCTTTCACGAACACGATACCGCGACGAGGCCCTGGAACAGCACCTTTGATACCGATTAAATTAGACTCCACGTCAACATAGGCTATTTCCAAATTTTTAACAGTAACCCGTTCGCCGCCCATCTGGCCAGCCATTTTCTTACCTTTAAAAACTTTTTGCGGATACATAGATCCAATAGAGCCCGGTTTGCGAACGTTGCCGTTGCCGCCGTGAGTCTTTTTTGATGTATTGAAGTTGTGGCGTTTCACTGTACCAGCGAAACCTTTACCCTTGCTTGTACCGACCACATCTACCATGTCGCCGATGGCGAAGATATCGGCCTTCACTTCATCACCGATCTTCGTCTCTCCAAGCTCGTCCACGCGAAATTCGCGCAAAACTTTAGGGGAAAGTTTGTCTAGCCCGTTTTTGGCGAGCTGACCTTTTACGGCATTGCTCAAGTTCTTACCCTGACCATAACCTAATTGCACAGCTGCATATCCGTCAGATTCGACAGATTTCACTCGAGTCACCGTACAAGGGCCAGCCGAGACAACCGTCACAGGAACTGCCACGCCGTCTTCTTTGATGATCTGGGTCATACCTAATTTGGTACCGATTAGAGTTTTCATCACTCCCTTTCCACTTTAAACTGACAGTCAAAGTGGTGTCATCATAACACCACCAGAAAACCATCAGGGTCTGATATTAGTGGTGATTGTAGCATAAATCATCCGTCAGTGCAAGCGTTTTATGACTTTTTAGCTATTCCCGCCAAACGCCAATGTGCCGCTTGCCGTCGTAAATCGTGGTCGGTATGCCTTTAGTTTTTATTATGTTGTCCACTAAATTATGGCTATTCTCAATTATCACCCTGGTTTCATCGCTATGCGCACGCGCGGCGATTTGTTCTATCTCGTGGTCGTTAAAGCCAAAACCCTTGAGCCAATCCTTTATCATCGTCTCAGCTTTTTCAACCTCGTACGGCGTGCCAGTCAACCCTTTTAGACCATTAAAAGCGCTCTGATAATCAATGCCAATTTCTTCGTCTTTCTCGGTGAATAATTTCTTGATAATCAGCCATTCAGGCGCTGGAATGTCGCTCGTCTTAAAACTGCGCACCGCTTCGAGATAGCTAGAAATCAGATATGAATTGGCAAATTTATAGCCATCATCACTTTCGCTGTCGCGAATTGGATAAATCACCACCGCCACGTTATATTGCTCAAAAAAACCAGCCCTCAATTGATTATTAAAAGATTTTAGACAATTAACACAGCCTGGGTCGAGAATGTCCAGCGCCACTGAATTATTTTGATTATAGCTCAGGAAATTGGCGTTATCCGGCAAAAATTCCGCAGCATCCCAAGCTTTAACGCGCGCCGGCAGGGCCGCAAACAATTCGCCCCAACCGGTAAACCATCCGACAACGAAATTGCGCTTTGTGGTTTCTTCTGTCGAGCAAACTTCGCCATCGCCCAACAAACAAGCTTCTGGCCGCACAACATTGCAAGTCCCATAAACATAAATGCTCAAACCCGCCTTGCCCACTTCAACCAGACTCCATATGGCCACCACCACAATCAACACCGACGCCACTTCTATGGCGGCCGACACTGGCTTGACCCATTTTTTATGTTTCAAAATCAGCCGGCTCAGCACCGAATTTTTGATGTCATCTTTGAAACTGGAGTCGCAAGCCCGAAAAGTTACTCGGCGGCCCACGCAATGCCAGGCCTTTTTAAACATTTTCCAAAAAGGCGTCACCGCACTATGGACGCGAGCGTTAAACTTGCCAACAATCGACAGCACCAACACTGGTACTGAAATCATTAGTAAAACAATAAACGCGGCAATACAAACCATGAGTTTATTGTAACATAAAAGCCTGTCTTAGCGGCAGGCTCTAAAATGCTAAACGATTAATTACATCTTAATTTCTGCGTCGACCCCCGCTGGTAAGCTGAGGTTTTGCAGAGAATCAATAGTCTTGGGCTTAGCCTCGACGATGTCGATCAAGCGCTTGTGCACGCGCATTTCGTAGGCCTCGCCACCTTTTTTAAAAACGTGCGGGCTCTTAACGACCGTGTATGTCGTTCGCTTCACCGGTAGCGGCACTGGGCCTATGACTTTTGCGCCAGTACGCAGAGCAGTGTCAATAATTTGCTTGACACTTTGGTCGATAATTTTGTGATCGTAGGCCTTGAGGCGGATACGAATTCGTGGCAATGCTGTTTCTGCCATGATGTTTTCCTTTCTGGTAACTTCTATCCTATCGTGGCCCAAATTTTAGGCTCACTCAGAGTCGAATTATCCAAAATTAAATATTATATGACGTCATTTTAACACATTTAGCGTAAAAGTGCAACTAAAATCGTCACTCCCACTGCTAATAAGCTTCAGCATGTTTTTTCTGCCAAAAATCATCAACGATTTTAGCAAAATTAGCCAGCACCGCAGAGCCGTCCAAATAAGGCTCCTTGTAACATTCGGGGTGAAATTGCAGTCCATATAAGATGCGCCCCCCCGTGCTTCATCGCCTCTACTCTCGCGTGCCCACTGCTCGCGAGCAGCACAAAATCTTCAGGCAGTTCTTTGACTTCGCAATAATGCATGCACCGCATATACATATCTTCGTTCAAGCCCTCAAAAATCGGGTCGTCCTGTACCTTAGTAATCTTAAAAAATCCGTCGGCGGTAAAATACTCCGCCCTCTCGCCAGCCAGACGCGGCCCATCTTCGCCATCGGCCAATCTCCTTATCGGATAATTATAAAATTTGTCAACTTCATCGATATTTTTGCTGTACAGTTCTGACAACAATTGGTGAGAACCACAAATGCACAATATCGGCAGGTCAGCATTTTTGACAATGTCGTCTATCTGTCTGAACTGCTCTTTGTCGTAAGTCTGTATATCTGGGTTAAAACCGCTAAATATCAGCGCCTTGGGGCTGATTTTATTGACCAACTCCGCAGTCAGCCTGGAGTATGGAATAATCAAGCAGGGCTCGCCGATACTCTGTTCGATTTTCTCTTCTAAACCCTCTGCCAGGGCCGCATGATGCTCGTCAGTCTCGCCCATCATTACATATACGTACATCTCACCTCCTGTTTTCTCTAGTCTGTCCATTTGCCGCTTCGATTAACGAATCTTCAGGCGTACGTCGTCGCGGTTTGCCAGAGCGATAAGTTTTGCGCGGCTGTTGCTGAGGTTTTTTATGTGCGCCGTTTTGACGACGTGGCGGCTGAGCCTTCAACACATTCGCGAACATCATTCGCCCTGCCTCGGTCTGCAGACTGCGCACCACTTCTATGCGCACTTTTTGCCCAACTAGCGATTTACCACCTTCTATCACAATCATCGTACCGTCGTCCAAATAACCCACGCCCTGGTCGCGGTTTTGCCCTGTGCTGCTCACTTGTACTTCCAGCCTTTCGCCCGGCAAATACTGCATTCTCAACACCTGCGCTAACTCATTAACGTTAATCACCGTAATGTCCATAGTTTTAGCGACTTTATTTAAATTAAAGTCAATAGTGGCAATCGACGCGTCATATTTAGCAGCCAGCTCCAGCAGCCTTTCATCAACGCCTTTTTCAGCAAAACCGTCATTGACAATCGACACCGCCACAGTCTCGAGTTTTTGTAATTTTTTGACATTTTCTAGACCGGCCCGAGCGCGCGCTCGTTTTTCGTGATCGGCTTTGTCGGCCAGTAGCTGCATTTCGCGAATTACCGAGCGCGGAATAATCAGCTCCGCCGTCAACACGCCAGTAGCTGCCACGTCGATAATTCGCCCGTCCATAATCGAACTAGTGTCAAGTAATATTGAGCCCCTGGCGATTCTTTTTTGCCCTGGTTGACGCAGCAAAACCAAGCTCAGCAAAAACAACACCAACCCAAACAGAACATAGTGAATAATCTCGTTCATTTGTCTCCTTTTTTGTTATAATTTGTTATAAATAATACCTGTTGCTCACCCGGCAACGTTTTTATTCTAGCATATTTTGTGTTAAAATGTACGCGTATGAGCGAAAAATCAATACCGAAACACGTCGGCTATATAGTTGATGGCAACCGGCGCTGGGCCAAAGCGCAAAAACTGCCGACTTTTGAGGGCCACCGCAGAGGTCTTGACGTGGCCATAGACATTACCGAAGCTACTATTGCTAAAGGTGTCGATTTTGTTACGCTATATCTTTTCTCGACCGAAAATTGGAAGCGCGCCAAAGACGAAGTAGATTTTTTGATGGGTCTTTTTGGCACTCTGTGCGGCAGTCTGACTAAACGGTTGCACAAAAAAAATATTCGCGTGGTTTTTTTGGGCAATCGCACGCAAAACGTCAAGAAAAAACTGCTCGAACTCATCGCCCGAGCGGAAGAGCTGACCAAGGACAACACCGGCGGTACGCTTAGCGTTTGCTTCAATTACGGCGGCCAACTCGAAATTGTTGAGGCCTGTCAGAAAATTATCGATCAGGGTCTTGACGCGGACCAACTAACAGTCGCGAGCTTTGCCGATTACTTATATTTTCCTGAAATTCCGCCTATTGATTTATTAGTTCGCACCTCTGGCGAAATGCGCATTTCTAACTTCATGCTGTGGCGCGCGGCGTATTCTGAGCTACTGTTTGTCGAAAAAACTTGGCCCGACATGACCGAGGCCGACATCGACTATTGTCTGGGCGAATTTTCGCGTCGCCAGCGTCGTTTTGGTGGTAATTAACAAAAAACCAACCGCCCTTGCACGGGGGGGCGGTTGTTTAATTGTTTCTAACCGTTGTTTATTATTCTTGCCGCAAACTTGCCAGCATTTTGCCAATTTAAAAGAGGTGAATTCGTTTGTGCCCTTTAGGGCTCAGGTGAACTCACCTCGTGAAATTAGTCGGACGCATGCGGGCCTTGGAATGTTCTAACAACTGGAGGGTTTACCACATTCGCACCTACTCAAGAGAGAGGTTGAGGGCCAATTAGTTCAAGTTCGCGCCGCATGCGTCCTTTGCCCCTGATATTCGGATGAATCCTCTTCGAGCACGTTTCATGACTGAAAGTATGCTCAGGTGAGAAATCGCACCTTGTTTTGCCAAACCGACCACCCATACATGTAACACTTTGACCATTTTGCATCCTGCGCTGGCCCTCCGGACGCTGGTTGCAAAGCCGACAGTTTCGTAAGCTTCTCTCTACGAACTGCGGTAATGTACATGTTACCACGCTTTTTTAAAAATGTCAATGTCGAGCCCTGCAAATCCTGATTTATGTTATAATGTTAATCTTTAGAAAAACAAATTAAACAGGAAAAACTTATGGACGATCAAGACCAGCCCAAACAACCTCTCCAGCCCGAGTCGCCTTATCAAGCGCCGCCGCCGATTACTGCGTCGAACAGTGATCCATATCAGACACCACTAGCGCCACCCCAACCAAAGCCAGACCAGCCAAATCAGACAGAGTGGCTCACGGACGACACCAAGCCACTGTCCCAACGCCAGCTAAAAATAGTGCTCTTTGTTGCCATGCTTCCCTTTGTCGTTGGCTCAGTGTGGCTCTTCGTTGATTTAACGACTAACGACCATCGGCCGCCTTATAGTAACACCCAGATTCAACCGTGCGGTCAAAATAATCAAACAGAGCAACCAGCCATGGACGAACCTTTTGACGCCAAAACTTCGCCTAATATTCCTACGGTAAGAGAAGTCAGAAGTTGCCTGGCTGAGCGCGGTTTCAACCTGGTCGGCATGGTGGATTATGCCAGAGTAGACACTTGGCTAAGTGTTGATTTTGACATTAATGGCGAATATCTCTCTAGCGTGGACATCGAAAAAGATTCTGACGATAGATATCCATCATACACCGCTTTTTATACCCCTCCGGACAACGAGATTACCTGGCTGCTGTATATCAACAACGGCAGTTATTTTGCCCGACCAATTTTCCTAGGAGATACTGACACTGGGATTAAACTACCCGTTGAGGTTATTGTTTCTGAGGCTAGCTACATCACCGGTTATGATGGTAGAAATAATACATTTAAACGTACGATTCCAGATTCTGATGAGCTGATCATCAAGCAAGTTAAGCGTATAGACAAAGCTACTCTGGATGCGCTAACTTTAGATGAACTGCTAGAATCATACGATGGCGAAGTGCTCAAATACGGAGATAGTTCGACTAAAGTACAACCAACCCAAGAAGACATCGAGAGAATAACTGAGGCTAGCAAAAAGATTATCGACGAAGATTTCCCTGATTATAAAGGGATAGAGCCGCACATCACCGTGTCCGTCGAGGGCGACTCGAGAATTGTCTATGCGGAATTTGTAAACACGCCAGGTGTTGTTAGGCCCGGCATCGAAATAAATAGGTTCATAATTATTCACATAGACCAAGACGGCAAAGTTGGCGTCGCGCAAAGTAACTAGTGGCTTCTACTTTATTTTAAATGCTGATTCAAAGCGTCGCGCAGGTCGGTCGCGGCCGTTACGAAGGCGCTTTTGGCGGTTTTCGGCGCAATAGCATACTTAAAGCCAAGTTTTTTCGCTTCAGCAATGCGTTTATCCGCCATTCTGGCCGAACGCACCTCGCCGCCCAGGCCAACCTCGCCGAACGCCACCGCCCCCCGGCGCAACTTACGCTCAGCTGTGGCGCTAGCAATGGCCATACAAATAGCCAAATCTGCCGCTGGATCATCCAGCCTCAGGCCGCCCACCACGTTGATATAAATATCTTTGTCGGCCAATTTCAACTTAGTCCGCCGCTCCAACACCGCAATCAAAAGCTTCAATCTATTAAGATCAAAACCAGAAGCCGTACGATTCGGATAGCCGAAACTGGTCGGGTTGACCAAGGCTTGGATTTCAACCAACAGGGGACGATTGCCCTCTAAAGTGGCCAAAATGACCGAGCCGTCGGTGTCGCGTCGCTCTGCTAACAATGCCTCAGAAGGGTTTTTGACCAACTCTAGCCCTGTATCTTTCATGTCGAAAATCGCCACGTCTGTGGTCGAACCGTAGCGGTTTTTCTGCGCTCGCACCAACTTAAAACCCCCATATTTATCACCCTGAAACTCCAAAACCACGTCTACTATGTGCTCCAAAACCTTTGGCCCAGCAATTGAGCCCTCTTTAGTTACATGCCCGACCAGAATCACCGCTGTGTTAGTAGCTTTGGCTGCCCGGATAATAATATTAGCCGAATTCGTGATTTGCGATACCGTCCCAGGTGCCGAAGCCACTTCTGCCATCTGCATGGTCTGCATCGAATCGACTATCACCAATTTATATTTGCCGTCCAGAATCGTCGTCGCCACATCATCAGCCGACACTGAACTCGCCAGGTGCAATTTTTCACTATCTTTAGCGCCCAGCCGCTCGGCCCTCAGTTTGACTTGCGATGCCGACTCCTCACCAGAAACATATAGCACCGCTTCGTATGCGGCAACCTTGGCCGATACCTGCATCAACAAAGTCGATTTACCAATTCCGGGCTGCCCCGCCAACAACACCACACCGCCTGGCATCAAACCGCCGCCCAACACCGCGTCCAGCTCATCAAATCCTGAAGAAATCCGATCTGCGACAGAGTCGATTTTAACGTCTTTGATTTTCTCAGTTGCTAATTTCTGGCCCTGGCTGCGCGCCACTACTGACTTTCCTTCAGCCACCAACAACTGCTCAACCAGCGAATTCCAAGCTCCGCAATTCTCGCACTTGCCCGCCCATTTAGCAAAACCTTCACCGCATTGCTGGCAAACAAATTTCGCCCGCGCCTTCGCCATAGCCTATTCTATCTCCGCCGCTTGGCTGTTGAAGCTCCTGTTCAGTTCTTGGCCGCGCCCGCCAATTTTATTGTATTCTTCGGCCCACTCGTTATACTGGTCAACGTCCACGCGAATTTGCCCAGCTAAATCATCTAAAGCTTGTTTGCGCGCCAGCAGAGCGTTTCGCGCGCTATTAAACTGCGCATCGGTAACAAATCCGCCGCTAGAATTTTTCTTGTTAAAACTATCAATATCCACATTCAATTTAATCAACTCCATATCATAACTCGTCATGTCTTCGTCAATTTTGGCTTTCAACCCAGCCATCTTAACCTCCAGCTCTTTTTGCGCGTTCTCTAAATCTTTAAAAACTTGTTTGTATTGATTCGACAGCGCCACCACCGCGTCCTGATCGTCGAAATATCTGGCGTAATAACTCTCCAGCGCCGGCGTCAACTCAGCGTACTCCGTGCCGATAATCGAATGCAGTTCGTTATGTTTTTGCCCTGGCTCGCTCTCTTCGTAATTAGCCACCAACTCATTCAGTTCGGTATTATTCAGCTGCTCGTACATCATCTCAAGCTGCGCATCGATTTGAATTTTCTCAAGCGGATCCAACCTGACATAAGCCGCGTGCAACATTTCATGCGCCGCCGTAACGTACATCGCGCCAGCAATTTCTTCGTCGGTAATATTGAAAATATAAATTTTACCCCTGTAAAAACAACCAAGAAGCACCAACTCACTACCGTTATTTGTGCAATTTTCATTAAACGTCGCTGCATCATTTAGCTGCGGTACGCTAGCATAAAAAATTCGCTGAGCGTAGTCATTCATAGTGGTTCTCTCAGCCATCGCCATCACCTCAGACGACGGTGGATTTTGCCAGATTACATATTGATCCCACAAAAACTGCCAGTTATCCCAAACGCCATAACCAATCACCAGTAGAACACTGATGATAATGGCTTTGCGGGTCAATTTACGCTTGCGCCCAGGCTCCATGCCATCATTAGCGCCAGGCTTGGCCCGCCCGCTAGTTTTTGGTGCCGAGACAATCTCCGCTTCTTGAATCTTGGATTGCCTGCGCATACGATCCCCCTTCCTATTCTTCGTCAGCCGCGTTAATTAAAGCTTTTTCTAAATCTTTCGAGCTAACTGTTTTCTTAACTGCTTTCTTCGGCTCAGCCGTTTCAATGTCCAGCTTGTACCCAGTCAGCTGCGAAGCCAATCGGACATTTTGACCAGAACGACCAATCGCGATTGATTGCTGATCTTCTGAGACAAACACCGTAGCGGTCTTCTCCTTTTCATCCAACTCAATTTTGCTGATTTCTGCTGGAGACAACGCATTCGCGATATAATTTTTAACATCTTTGTCCCACACCACAATATCGATTTTTTCGTCGCCGATTTCTTTCATCACCGCGCCCACTCGCACGCCATGACCACCGACGAAAGTGCCGACCGGATCAACGTGCGCAATTGGGCTGGCCACTGCGACCTTAGTACGAAAACTAGCTTCTCGCACGATATTTTTAATTTCCACCGCGCCAGTTTCGAGTTCCGGCACTTCCTGCTCAAACAATTCGCGCACAAAACCAGCGTCTGCTCGACTCATAATCATCTGCGAGCCCCGCTCGTCAGTTTGAATTTCTTTAAATAAAGCCTTGATGCGCATACCCACACCATAACGCTCGCTCGACACCTGCTCGTCTTTTGGCATAATGGCCACGGCTTTGCCAATTTCAATCACCACCACTCGCGCCGTTACTCGCGCCACATTACCAGCCAAAATTTCGCCAACTTTGTCTTTATACTCCTCTAACACCACTTCGCGCTCAGCCTCGCGCAGTTTCTGAATCACCACTTGCTTAGCCGTTTGCGCTGCCACGCGACTAAATTTATCAACATCAAACTCTTCCTCCAGCGTCTCGCCTTCTTTGGCCGTCTTTTTCAGTTTCTTTGCTTCCTCTAAAGTGATTTGCGTATTGGCGTCTTCAACCTCAGCCACCACCTCAAAAACTCGAAAAACCTTAGCCTGCCCATTGTTGATATTCAACTCAGAGCGCACCTTCCAGTCTTTATCACCATGATCACGCCGCCACGCTGCGGCCACCGCCTCTTCAATGACGCTGACTACCTTGTCTTCTGGTAGATTTTTTTCTTCGGCAATCAAGCCAATATTTTGAATTAATACTTTTAAGTCCAGTCCTTCCATTTTCGTCCTCTCTGTTTAGACTTTTATAATCAAATTCGCGACCCTGGGGCCGCGTGTGAATAAACCAATTGTAGCAACTATTTTGCCAAAATGCAAGAAAAAGGGCGGTAAACGCGTATGTTTTGTTTAAACATAGTGTTTACCGCCCGGCTCTCTGCCCTGGATCTCAGGTCAGAGAAGCTAACTATCGAGATCAGACGACCTTTTAGCTTTTGCTTTGCCGAAACGAATCCCTGCAAATCTTGCCCGTCTTCTGGGCACAGCCATGCGCGTAGCGCAACGCTGGCATGGACGCTTCATTATCTCTACCAAGAGAGCCAATAGACGCTCTTCATTTTTAGCCATAATTTGCGTTTCCATTGCCATCTCTGCCATAACCAAAAATCCAGCTTCAAATATTTTTTCTCGCGACAACGTTTCGTCCTGAGCGACCTTTTTTAGCACGCAAAGACAAGACTCTTCGGAACAGCATTCAGTTGTTGCAAATTCGCCCTCTTCTATGTCGAGATATTCTAGCCAAGCTTCAACGGCTCCCTTTGCATACATTTCCATTGGATTCTCCATTCATATGAACTAAAACCCGCCGACCCTCGGGGGTTTCATGCTTGTAATTCTAACACAATAAGCTAATAATGTCAATGATTCCACCAAAAAATCTCCCTTTGACAGGAGATTTTTTAGACATATAAGACTCTCACTTCTTAAAAAACGTCTAGTTCTCTTTCCAGTTGAACTGTTGGCTATTATATATCAAGGTCGTCGAGATCTGCAAGTTCCGCGCGGGTTTTGTCGGCTAATTTCGAGCTTTTTTCCACAGTCTCTTCTGTTGTAGTTTCCACATCTTCGGACTTTTTGTCTGTTGTAGTTTCTACAACACCATCTTCTTTGTCGGTGTCGACAATCTTCAGGTGATAATGCGCGTCGTTCTTCATGCCCAGCGCCCTCAACAGATTGCGCAGCGCCTGCGCTGTCTGACCTTTCTTACCGATAACCCGGCCCAGATCGTCAGGGTTAACCGTCAACGACAACAACGTACCTTTGTCGTCTTCCGTCCTTTCGATTTTAACATCGTCTGGATTTTCTACTATCCCCTGTACGATGTACATTACAAATTGTTCGTCAATTGTTGCCATTTGCTCCTCCTTTACTTTGACGTTCTTAGTATAACACATTTGGCGCAATTTCTATTCCCCTTGCAAAATTTAATATTTTGTGATATAATCACGAAAGCTGTTAGGAAGTGGTCTGTTATATGCTGCCTATAGGAGGTAAAAAATGTCTGGAAGAATTTTGTCGATGAACGAAAATACTATTGCAGAGATTCAAGAGCATGGCAGCGAAGTGAGTCAAGAAATGGCTCTAGGAGCCTACTTGGGGACTTACAACTTGGTTGCCGTAACGTTAGCATGTGCTTCAGCAGCGGTCGTGGCACGCTAATTGCGGTGCCTGTTGACGAGTATTTGGCAGAAGTTCTGACAAAAGGCGGCGGCAACATTAGTGGTACAAAGTTCTATCTAATCACAGCAGATTTAATGCACAGATTAGAAAAAGAAGAACAAGCTGGCTAACATCAGCCAACCCTGACCGCGGGGCATCACAACAAGTTTCAATCAGTGATGCCCTTTTTTCTTTGGTCGGGAGATCTAGTCCATGGCGGCAGCCACGTCCGCCGTCAATTCCACCAAACGGTTAGAATATGCCCATTCATTATCATACCAAGCCACCACCTTGAGAAAATCTTCGCCTACCATATCGACCAGCGACAAATCGACAATAGCACTGTGCGGATTGCCCGAAAAATCAATCGATACCAACTCTTCTTCTTCGACCGCTATAATACCCTGATAATATGGATCTTTGGCCGCCTTGCGGAAAATGTCCTTAACATCTTCGCCGGTGGTCGGCTTTTTCAGCAGCATAGTAATATCGGCAATCGACACCGTCGGCGTAGGCACACGCAAGCTCAGTCCGCCAAATTTGCCCTTCAGGCTCGGAATAGTCTCGGTGGCCGCAATAGACGCCCCTGTCGAAGTAGGAATAATACTCATAGCAGCGCTACGTGAACGGCGCGGATCAGCGTGAGCGTTGTCCAATAATCGCTGATCGGAAGTGTACGAGTGCGCGGTAGTCATAAAAGCTTTTTCGACGCCAAGCTGATTTTCAATAATCGACATCACAGGTGCGATGCAATTGGTCGTACAAGAGGCGCAGGAAATAATTTCTTCAGCAGTTTGAATCTCGCCCTCGTTAACTCCCAGCACAATAGTCGTCGCGCCCTCGCCCTTGGCTGGCGCCGAAATTATGACTTTTCTAGCTCCCGCCGCGATATGCGCCTTGGCTTTGGCAGGCTCGACATAAAACCCCGTGCATTCAACCACCACGTCAACTCCCAGTTCGTGCCAAGGCAACTTGCCCGCGTCAGTCTCCGCGTAAGTGCGAATATGCACACCGTCAACTACCAGCTCGTCATCTGTAAATTCAACTTTCTTATCGTAAGTGCCGTACGTTGAATCATGTCGCAACAGATGTGCCAATTGCGAATTAGGCGACAAATCATTAATCGCCACCACTTTCATATCTTTTCGCTCAAAAGCAATTTTAAAAGCCTGACGCCCGATGCGACCGAAACCGTTAATTGCAATTTTCTTCATAACTCCCTCCCTTAATTTATCTTGGCTCCAGTTTAGCATAATACTTATAAAAATGGTATACTGGGACGAACATGAAAAGAAAAGATTTCGAGGCCAAAGCTAAAAAGACTTTCAAAGGCTCGCAGCTCAAAACGCTCGCGCGGGCTTTAGATGTGGCCGAGACTGCGCACCGCGGGCAAAAACGAGTTTCTGGAGAATCCTACATTGTGCACCCTCTAGCGGTCGCCAACTATTTGATTGATTGGGAAATGGACATCGATTCGATAATCGCGGGCGTGCTGCACGACACCGTAGAGGACAGCGATCTTGATCTAAACGACATCGAGGAGCAATTTGGCAGCAATATTGCCACGCTGGTTGATGGCGTTACTAAACTGACCAGGGTGCGCCGCGGCATGCGCGACATCGACACCTATCTACCCACCACTAAAGATAATTTGACTAAACTGCTGATAGCTACTGGTGAGGATATTCGGGTTTTAATTATCAAAATCGCCGATCGTTTGCATAATTTAGAAACCTTGCGCCACCTGCCCAGAGAGCGCCAAACTAAAGTCGCGCTGGAATCATTGCAGGTTTTTGCGCCATTAGCCGACCGACTCAACATGGGCCAAGTGCGCGTCAAATTAGAAGAAATCAGTTTTCAATATCTCGATCCGCAACGCTTTGACTTTCTCAAAAAGCAACTCAAGAAATCCATCGGTAGTGCCGCTAGTAAACTAGACGTAGTGAAAAACGAGCTGTCCACCGCGCTTAAAACTGCTAAAATACCTTACCAAATGGACGGCCGCATCAAATCCATCTACAGCTTACATAAGAAGCTCGACAAATATGACCAAAGTTTTGACCGCATATACGATCTGATTGCCTTGCGTATCGTGGTCAACAACACCACTGATTGCTATAACGTCCTGGGCGTGTTGCACAAACTTTTTATACCAGTCGAAGGGCGCGTCAAGGACTACATCGCTCGTCCCAAGGCCAACGGCTATCGTTCGCTCCATACCACCATTATGACTTACGATGGAAACGACGAAGAGTTTTTTGTTGAATTTCAAATCCGCACCCACGAAATGCACGAATTTGCCGAGCGCGGTCTAGCGGCGGGCTTCCACTACAACGAGCAAAAGCTGACTGATGTTTATAAGCAGGGTGGCCAAATTCAAGGTTTGCCTGAGGGCATGAACTGGGTAGCCGATCTTCACCACGCCGCCGAAAAACTCCAAGCCGGCGAAGCAATCGACATCAGTAAACTGCAAATGAACCTGTTTTCTGATCGTATTTTTGTGCATACTCCCGACGGCGACATTTTTGATTTACCAGATGGCGCCCTGCCTTTGGATTTTGCTTTTCGCGTACATTCGGATATTGGCAAAACCACCCATGCCGTCAAAGTCAACGGCGAAATTGTCGGCTTTGATGAACCTTTGAAAACTGGCGATGTGGTCGAAGTCATCACGCGCAAAGGTATTTTTCCGCGTCTTGATTGGATTAAAAAAGTTGTCACGCCGAAGGCCAAGACGAAAATTCGCGCTTCGCTGCGCGAATCTGGTATTGAGGTTAAAACCGAAGACAATCCTCAAAAACCGCGTCGCACCGAGCCGGGCAATAAAAAATAAAAGCTTCAAAAGAAAAGGGCGCAAACCGCCTAAGGATATAAAACCCCGAGCAATTTGCGCCTTTTTCGGTTGTGATAGCAAAGCGTTACAAGAATTCAGGCTTGATTTTTCAACCCCGCCAGGAGGGACACGCCAGTGCCTTCGCTCGGAACGAGACCCCTGGATGCGTACAGTCCCAAACGGCCATGGGGCGAGGAAAGCTCTGGGACCTCTGTCTCCCCAACAACGCCACCTCGTGGCAAGCTGACTAATGCTAAGCTTCCCGTTCCATATGGAGCGGTTCCTATTCCAGCGTGCTTGCTCATTAAATACATAGATAGAACGTCACGATAAGTAACTGAATCTTGTTCGAGTTCTGGGCCAAAGTCAGAGCCAACTAGATCTTTAACAGCCCTGACTTGCGTCATTTCATGGGGCCTAGGGCGCTGACTATCAAGAATAATCTTTTGATGAGCTGCGAGTTTATTCACTTGCCAATCTTCAGCATACTGATTATCAAAATGCATATTCATTAGAATAAGTTTTTGATCAGCAACGACTGGGTCGGCAGGGTCATCGTAGCGCAGGAACACACCGCAGACTGCTATACCAGTGAACTGACCTTCAAGTTCTTCCACAGTATAGCCATCCCACAGTTCGCCAGAGACGAATTCTGGGTCAACCAGCTCTCTCAGACGCTTTTCTGAAATAACATCGCTGCCTAAGCGCAGAAAATATTCCATCTTATATCCCGCGCGGTTCAGAGCCCAGACGTTGTCGTAAAGCTCTGATTCCAGTTTAATATTATTTCCTGTCAACTGGACATCTTTATCGCTGTGCTCAAAAATAAAAAGGGCGAAATCACGCAGTCTCCAGACTGTCTCACGGGCTTCTTGGTCACTCAGGTTCCCCAGTTGCAAGCGAACTGTGCTGTTGTTTGACAGCGTAAATTCTCTGCGACGTGCGGTTTCCGTCATAACGTGAGTCAATTTTTTCATAATATATTCCTATCTAGGCCCAAAAGGGCCAGAGACGTATTCAGCGGCCAGTGTGCCACTGAAGAATTGGGCAAATTAAAAATTGAGAAACTAGGCTGGATAAGCATATGCTATCACTACCGAATTTTCAAAGTTCTCTGTGTTATCTGAACACAGTGCCTATATTCTATCATACTTACGCTAAGATGTCAATAGAGGGAATCCCTGCTTGTAAAATCTTGGTGCTTGTGTTATCATGGCTTTCATATATTAAGCTAACATAGGAGGAAGAAAGAGTTTATGGACTTTTCGTTCTTTATTTATCTAGCGCCAGTTGCTGGCCTCATCAGTTTATTCTCAGCGGGGTTGCTGGCGTCCAGAGTTTTGCGTAAAAATGCTGGCGACAAAAAAATGCAAGATATCGCCCGGGCCATTCAAGAAGGTGCTATGGCCTATCTCAAGCGACAATATTTAACCATCGCCGTAGTAGCGATAATTTTGGCCGTGGTCATTGGCCTGGCGCTCAGCTGGGACTTAGCTATCAGTTTTGCGGTTGGCGCTATTGCTTCTGGTATTGCTGGTTTTATTGGCATGAACGTATCAGTGCGCGCTAACGTTCGTACTGCCGCAGCCGCCAAAAAATCACTGAAAAACGCGCTCGAGGTGGCTTTTCGCGGTGGCGCTGTTACGGGTCTGGCCGTGGTTGGCCTGTCGATGCTCGGCGTCAGTACTATGTATATTATCTTCGGTGATATTGATTTGGTGATTGGTTTCGGTTTTGGCGCTAGTTTGATTTCGCTGTTCGCTCGTGTCGGCGGCGGTATTTATACTAAGGCGGCGGATGTTGGGGCTGATATTGTCGGTAAAGTTGAAGCGGGTATTCCAGAAGACGATCCGCGCAACCCCGCCACTATCGCCGACAACGTGGGCGACAACGTGGGCGACTGCGCTGGTATGGGCGCAGATTTGTTTGAAACCTACGCAGTTACTTTACTAGCCGCGATGTTGATTGGTTCGAACATCAACGGCGGCTTTGATAGCAAAGAAGTGATTTTTCCACTCGCTATCGGTTCTGTGGCTATTTTAGCGTCCATCATTGCCGTTTTCTTTGTCCGCCTAGGCAGAAACAAAAAAATCATGAACGCCCTCTATAAAGGAGTTATCGTCTCTGCTATTTTATCAACGCTGGCCTTTTTCGGCATAGTCATGTGGATGTTTGACGGCAGCCTGACTTACTTCTGGGTGGCGCTAGTTGGCGTAGGAATTACCCTTTTAATGTTCGTGTTCACCGAATATTATACGTCCACCGCTCATCGTCCAGTCAAAGCCATTGCCGAAGCCTCTAACACCGGAGCCGGCACCAACGTCATTTCGGGCCTGAGTTTCGGCATGGAATCAACTATTTTGCCAGTTATCACCATTGTAGTGGGCATTTTACTGGCCTTTTTCTTGGCTGGTGGAACCGACGGCTGGAGCGGCCTATACGGCATTGCCGTAGCTGCTATTGCCATGTTGTCGACTACTGGCATGATTGTGGCATTAGACTCTTACGGCCCCATTACCGATAACGCTGGCGGTATTGCCGAAATGAGTAACCAGCCAGCCAAAGTGCGTGAAATCACTGATGAACTTGATGCCGTTGGCAACACTACGAAAGCCATCACCAAGGGCTATGCCATTGGCTCAGCTGCCCTGGGCGCTCTGGCCTTATTTGCCGACTACTACGCCAAAATGCAAGAACACGCAGAGGGCGTCGCTATAGATTTGGCCATTAATAACCCGCTTATTCTGGTGGGTTTGTTGATTGGTGGTTTGCTACCGTTTGCATTTACTTCGGTGACCATGCACGCAGTTTCTAAAGCTGCTATGAGCGTAGTAACTGAAGTTCGCCGTCAATTCAAAGAAATCCCTGGCATTCTCAAAGGCAAAGCCCGACCAGATTACGCCAAGTGCGTCGATATCGTAACAGGCGCTGCGCTCAAAGAGATGATTGTTCCTGGCGCTATGGCCATTGTCGTGCCAATTTTGGTTGGCTGGCTACTAGGTTCGGCCGCCCTAGCGGGTCTTTTAATTGGCATCATTGTAGTTGGTTTAATGTTGGCCATGACCCTTAACAACTCTGGTGGCGCGTGGGATAATGCTAAAAAACTGATTGAATCCGACGGTCTCTATGGCGGCAAGGGTTCAGAAGCCCACAAGGCCGCTGTAGTCGGCGACACCGTCGGCGACCCCACCAAAGATACCGCTGGTCCGGGCCTCAACGCCCTGATAAAAGTAGTCAACATGGTAGCGATTCTGTTCATTTCTCTCTTCACCGTTGGTGGCGTTCTGGGGCTGTAAACTCACTTGGACAAAAGAAAAAGACCGATTGCTAGATGGCAGTCGGTCTTTTGGTTGCCTGCTAAATTTTAACAGGAAGGGCGATTAACGGCGGGCTAGGATTTAATCCGCGTTCGTCGCGTCTAGTGGAGGGTGTTTGTACGGCTCTTCGAGCGTGTATTCGCTGTTTTTGGTTTGCACAGTTTTCAGATCCTCGCTCACGCTTTTGACATAACTGGTGAAAATGGCTTTGCCATCTTCAAAACGTTTAGGCTGTCGATTGTCGTCGTAAGTCCTGCCGACCAGAAAAACCTTGGCAGCCTTCGGATCAACATCTCCAGCAGTCAACTCATAATCTCTCAAGGCATATTTTGCCGCCTCATCAAGGGGATCAGCGCGGTCGGGCACGAAACCTGGCACAATAAATATGTACCTGATTGCGTCCATCCCGTCTTCGTCAACAAAGAAATAATCCTTTAACTTAGTCATAGCGAAACCTTCCTCTCTTTTAAAAGAACTCCCTACCTCAGGTGCGTGAATTGCTGCTGCAATTCTCTGTCGCCAATTATACCACGACTTAGCAAATGTGTCAATAAAACCCGCCTTTTGGCCGGCGGGTTATTTTTAACAATACGAATTTTATTGAATTTCTTTGATTTCGACAATAAATTTCAAAGGCAATCTGTACAGTGGATGGGACTGCATGACTTCGTCGTAGTAAGCCTTCTCTGATGGGATTGACAACAAATAAACCCCGCCTACTTTTTGGCCAGCTAACCCCTCAGTCCAACCGGGTATTACTTCCTCTAAGGAAAGAGATATCGCTGTGGCTTCTGAATCGGCAGTCTTGCGACTAGTGTCAAAAATCTTGCCATCAGCAGTCCAGCCAGTGTAGTTGATCAAAATCGTGTCGGTTTCTTTGACTGCTGCGCCATCACCTTGCCTCAACGCTTCTACTTTGAGCTCACGCACATTCTCAGCGTCAAATTCGCCAATTTTATCCGCGTAAGCATCATCAAAAGCCACGTAGGCCGCTCGAATCGCCTCGGCCTGGGCGGCCTCTTCCTCCTGCTCTTTATAATAATTCTCTAAATATTTATTATAGGCAATCTGCGTCGGATTAGCGTCCGTGTTGTCGTTGGCTATCAAAATAACCACATAGGTCAAAATAGTACCGCCGGCCATCGCAATCGCAATAATCCAGATTATCCAGCGCTGCCAGCGCGGCGTTTTTGATTCATAATATTTTTTCGCCATTCAAACTCCCTATTTAATTTACCTTTATTTTACCACAAAAACTCTACTTGTTTAAGGCCTTATACCTTTCGCCCATTGTCGCCAGACCCATCACGGACGCAATGGCAAACCCCGCCATCAACGCTGTTAAGTCGCCAAAGTAAACCGCGATAGCCAAAATAACCAGCCAAGCCACGAACTTGAACGCGCTGTCGATATATTCCGCCACCACCACGTAAGCAATCCGAGTCTCATCGGCAGAGTCCGCCTCGTCAAAGAAGCCTTTCTGACGCGGGATCGAATTGGCCGCCCGCCCCACTTCATGACCGATATTGACCAACAAAGCCGGTATGTACTGCCCAATGAACATTCGAAAAACGTTGAAGAAACTGATTATCACCGCGCCAATCCTCAGCAACGTTCGCCCGTGGCGCTTATCAACAATGTGGCCGATTACAATAGAAGCGATAATCGCCACCGCCACCGAGATCGACTCTAGCATACTAATCCCTAGGTAAACAGCGCCCGGAGTTAGAATGGTCATCGCTATAAAAATCTGCCACATCGGGCTAGTCATAGTAATCTCGACTCCAGCCAAAGCCCGCGTCAAAATGTTCCGACGGTATTTCTTGAAATTCAGTTTCGACAAATTCATTTTCTGACGAGTTTTGACCGATTCGGCAGTGCGGATAATCGGTATACCCGCCACAATCAACAACACCAAGCCCACCGCAAAAATATACTGGCCGCCAAAAATCGTGGCTATAATACCACCGGCCAACGGCCCTATAACGTGGCCAATTTTTTCAAGCGCGTGCAGATAGCCCAGCTGGCTGCCCTCGGTGCTACGGTTGTGAATTTTCGAAAACTCGACATTAAAAGGGATCGCCACCATGCCATGCATCATGCTCCAAAAACAACCCAAAAACCAAATCGGCCACCAGAAGATTTCTTGCGTAGCAAACAGCAGCATGCTAATAGAAGTCGCCAAATAACCAATGAACATAGTGCGTTTAGGCCCCAAATAAGCGGTGATTTTGCCAACCAGCAAATCAGAGTAAACTATGCGCACGCCAAAGTAGACAATGATTAACCAGCAAATATCTATAAAAGAATAGCCTATCTGCATCATATAAATCGGCACAAAAATACCCGTCAGTGCAATGGCCAAATTGCGCAGCATCATGCTAACATAAACTCGCGCCATCTCGCTCATTTTGAGATGTCGCCAAAAATGGTTGTGCGAATGTCGCAGTCGACTGAACAAACTAATCATTAACCATATAATTATAGCAAAAAACCCAGCAAATACCAGCCACGAAAACACCCCTCCTGAGCGAGGGGCGTTTAGCAGAATCTGAATCGATTATTTAGTCGCTATTGGTTCTGGTTTTTGCGCCGCGTGAGCGTGATTGGCGTCCGCAAAAACATGTAGACGCTTCATGCGCTGTGCGTGCAGTTTGTTTTTCGGCAACATGCCCTTAACTGCCAACTCCATGACAATTTCCGGCGCTTGCTGTTCGGCCGTCTTTTCCTTCAAGCCCCCCGGAAAACCAGAGTATCTATAGTACTTTTTAGTTTCGCTCTTATTGCCAGTTAAAATCGCTTGACCAGCGTTAATAACCACCACGTGGTCGCCCGAGTCCATATTTGGCGTAAAACTAGGCTGATATTTACCAGTCAAACGCGTCGCTACCAACGTAGCCACTCGCCCTACTGGCACGCCAGTCGCGTCAATCAAAACCCACTTATGCTCAATTTCCGAAACTTTCTTGCTGTAAGTTTTAAACATTACTTGTCTCCTTTCTTGGCCGTATCGGCTTTCTTCTGAGGAGCAGTTTTGGCTTTTGCTGCTGGTTTTTTAGCTGGCGTCGTGGAAACAGCTGGTTTCTTTTTAGCCGGTTCAGCAGGCTTAGGTTGATCAAGCTTAATCTCATCGACAAAGCTGATTTGAGCCATTGGCGCGTTGTCGCCGCGGCGCGCGTCTAATTTAGTGATCCGCAGGTATCCGCTTTCGCGCTTGATTTGCGGCACGATCACATCAACCAACAAATTGCCCAGCTCAATGCTGCCAGTTCTGGCAATCACCAAACGACGGTCAAACAATCCGCCCTTCTTGGCGCGCGTGATAAGTTTTTCGGCAAACGGTCGCAATTCCTTGGCTTTTGGCAGAGTAGTTTTAATACTCTGATGTTCAATCAAAGCACACGCTAATCCCTTCATCAACGCCTGGCGCTGGTCGCGTTCGCGGCCAAACTTTCTTCCTTTATATCCGTGTCTATGCATTTAAACCTCCAGTTCTTCAAGCTTAGCGGTCACTTCTTCTTGCGCCTTAGCGCCAAAGCCCTTCAACGCTGCTAAATCTGCTTCGCTCAAGCTCACTAGCTTACGCACGGTTGTGATGTCGTTATTAACCAAAGCATTAAACGTGCGTGCCGAAAAGTTCAAAACCTCAACACCTTGCGCCAATTTTGCTTCATTCAATTCTTCGTTGCTACCATAAGCTGGTGCCGAAGCTACCACTGTCGCACCCGCCAAAGCTTGGTATTGATTGACCAAAATAGCCGCAGCTTCTTCGAAAGCCTCTTCTGGAGCCAACGAACCATCTGTATCAATCGTCAAAGACAATTTATCCAGGTTCATAATCTGGCCCACACGAGTACCTTCGACATTATAACGCACGCGCGTTACTGGGGTAAAAACAGAGTCAAGCGCAATCATATCGCTATGCACGCGATCTTCGGCGGACTCTTCGATTGGGCGATAGCCCCGACCGCTCTCAACCACAATATCAATTCTGACCGTCTTTTTCGGATCATCAATAGTAGCGATTATTTGCGACGGATCGACCACCTCAACGTCAGCCGTAGTTTTAATATCACCAGCCGTAATCACGCCGCCTTTTTTCTCGATAGTCAAATCTACTGGCTTGTCGTTAAACGAACGCAAGGTGATGCTCTTCAAGTTTAAACCAATATCTAGCACATCTTCTTTGATGCCCGGGACAGTGGTATACTCGTGAGTCGCGCCCTCTATACGAAAGGCCGTGATAGCAGCACCCTTGATTGAGCTCAAAAGTACTCGGCGCAAAGAATTGCCCAGAGTAGTGCCGTAACCGCTCTCAACTGGCTCAATCACAAATGTCGCGCCATTATCGCCATTGGCTTTGACTTCTTTTAGTGCTGGATTGTGAATTTCTTTCATTTTTTCTCCTTCTTCTTATATTAACGTGAGTAGTACTCAACTATTAATTGTTCATTGATACCTTCTTCAGCCTCTTCACGAGTTGGCAAACCAATAATCGTGATCTTGGCTTTCTTGATGTCAGCCTTCAGCCAGCCTAGCGGTTTTTGCGAACTGGTGCTCGCAATATCTGCCAGGGCGGAAAAGAAGCCACCCTTTAAACTGCGCGGTCGCACTTCAATTTCATCACCAACTTTAACGCGGATTGATGGAATATCTACTCGCCGACCATTTAGCATAAAATGTCCGTGCCCGACTAATTGTCGTGCCTGACGACGCGAAGTTGCAAACCCCGCGCGGTAAACCGTGTTGTCCAAACGCAGCTCCAAAAATCTCAACAGATTTTCGCCTGTTAGACCTTGCGCTCGCGTAGCTTCTTTCATCAGTTTAGCGAATTGCTTCTCTAGCAAACCATAAGCCCGGCGCACTTTTTGCTTTTCACGCAACTGCTGCAAATACAAACTCGGTTTACCAGTTCGCATACCAGCGTGCTGTCCAGGAATGCCGCTCTTGCGCACCATGACCTTGGCGGCCTTGGGGTGCAGGGCAAAGCCCTCGCGACGACTTTGTTTAACTATAGGGGAAGTATCTCTAGCCATTATGCTCTCCTCTGTTTCTTTGGTCGACAACCGCCATGCGGCACGCCAGTTACGTCTTTAATGCTCTCAATCACCATATCAAAGCTCGAGATAGCGCGAATCGCCGCCTCTCGGCCCAAACCAACTCCTTTAACAAAAACATCAATCCGCGTCATGCCGTACTGATTTTTAGCGATCTCAGCCGCTTTTTCAGTGGCCACTTGCGCCGCAAAAGCCGTGCCTTTTTTGCTACCCCTAAAACCGCACGCGCCAGCCGACGATGCCGCCACCACGTTGCCCTTAGGGTCGGCAAAAGTTACAATTGTGTTATTGAAAGTCGCCTGAATATGCATCTGACCAGCAGGAATATTCTTCTTAACTTTCTTCTTACTTTTCGTAGTTTTCTTAACTTCTTCAGCCATAATTACTCCTTAAGTCTTACTCGCTGCTTTCGGCTGAGAGCCGCCCACAGCAATCCTACGACCTCGCTTGGTTCGGCTATTAGTACGAGTCCTCTGGCCCCGCACTGGCAAATTCACCGCATGGCGAACCCCGCGATAGCTTTTAATGTCTTTTAGACGTTTAATATTACCACCGACAACGCGATGTAGATCGCCCTCAACAGTGTAATCCGTGTCCAATATATCACGAATTTTCTTTTCTTCAGCCTCTGTCAAATCTTTGACTCGCTTGTCCTCGTCTATTTTAGCCTTTGCCAAAATATCCTTAGCCAACTTCGGCCCAATACCATAAACATAAGTCAAGCTCACCATGACTCTTTTGCTGCTTGGTACTTCTACGTTCGCAAACCGAGCCATCTTAACCTTGCCTCTGCTTATTTTTTGGTTTTTTCTTATTGATGACGCGCAGTCTGCCTTTGCGGCGAACCAATTTATCATCAGGACTAATTTTTTTCACGCTTGCGCGGACTTTCATGAGTCCATCCTTTCTTATGAGCGCTCAGATTATGAACACTCTAAACCATTAGTTAATATTGATGCTGGGCCCAGCCTGTTCTGGCCCGCACGCGCCGATGATTAACGACACGCTCTCTCGCAGTTAAAGCTTAGTTCAGCCTAAAACAGGGGCTATCCTTTGCTTAACTTAACTACTGGGGTTGATTTTAGCATATTTTCTGAGGTAATGCAAGAGATAAATAAAACTTTTCAAGACAATTTTATTTGTGATATAATGGTGGTCTATGCAAACACCAAGTGAGGTAGTAGAAAACAGTTTTGCCGTAGCCCAGGCTAAAGCTGGCGCATCGGTTAAAAAACTGCTGATTTTAGGATTTTTGGCAGGGGCCTTTATCGCTTTTGCCGCCGAAGCTTCTAATATGGTAGCGATGAATCTGTTGTCGTCCCCCGAAATGTACGGCCTGGGTCGACTGGTGGCTGGTGCAGTTTTCGCTGTCGGATTGATGTTGGTCGTGTTAACTGGTAGCGAACTTTTTACTGGCAACGTTCTGATGACTGGAGCCGCCATCAAGAAAAAAATCCGCTGGTCAGCGCTGCTGCGCAATTGGATTTTGGTCTATCTCGCCAATATGGCTGGTGCCGTGTTCATTGCCGCGTTAATGTATTTCAGCGGTCTGTTCCACGCGAGCGGCGACCTGCTCGGCGGGCTGACCGTCAAAATAGCCGCTGGCAAAACCGCTCTTGATTTCATGCCGGCGCTAATTTTGGGCGTACTTTGTAACTGGCTGGTTTGTCTGGCAGTGTGGCTGGCCTGGACTGCCAAAACCTTCCCCGGCAAGATTTTAGCAATTTTCTTCCCCATCATGCTCTTCGTCGCTTCGGGCTTTGAACACTCCGTGGCTAACATGTACTACATTTCGGCCGGCATGTTCGCCGCTACTGACCCTGCTTACGTCGCAGCCGCCACCGACATCGGCCTAAGCAGCGCCTCGTTTGCCACGCTCAACCCATTCGGCTTTTTCGTCTCTAATTTAATACCAGTCACCATCGGCAACATTATGGGCGGCGTAGTCTTCGTCGGCCTAGCCTACGCTTACGCTAACCAAAGTACCCCTAAGAAAAAACCTGCCAAAAAATAATCTTCCTCTGTCTACTATTATGACAATGTTTTAAATATTACTATCCCACCGGTTATGATTACTGTCTGTTAAATGGTACGTGTCAATTTCATTATATTGACCCGGTGGCGATTCTCGATAATACTTAACATTAACAACCACCCCAGTAATAGACCACTTATCTCCTGCTTTTAGCCTTATTTCTTCCCACATTTGTTCTTCTTTGTTTTTATCTAAATATTCTTTTACTACGATACTTGCGTCAACATGATACTCACTATAACTATAATTAACGTCTGTTATGCTGTATTCTTTCAAAGTAGGAATAAGCATATTTTCTATAAATTCTTTTTTCCGCGCTTTTATGTCCTGCCTGTTTGAATAATCATCGCTAAATTCCCCAAGTCTATTGCCGACTTTTTCAGCATGTAGTCGAAATTCGTCGCCGTTTTCATCAATTATAATAGCGTCTAAGTATGTCCAATGAAACATAGTAAAACCAAAGCAAAATGATAGCCAGGTAGCGCCACTACTGCAAAATTTTTTTGTACCCTCAACCGAAAGAGAGCTGCGTTTAATCTCAAACGTGTCTTTGCTGTACGTGCTAATTAGATACTCTTTTATTTGTTTTGTCTCACCCGGCATAAGCATTCTAGGGAAAGTCCCTATAAGTGTTATAGCTGTAATCGCTATTAAAGCAATCCATATCATTTTCGGGGCATATATTTTTAATAAGATTACTGCTGCAAGAGCGATAATAAACCAAATAAACGCTCCACTCCCACCTAAGAGCATGAAGAATAAGTTAACTGGTACTGTCAGCACCGCTAATATAATTGTTACAATTTTTACTTTTTTACTCATATTTACACCATATTGTAATTCTATTTTGTCATTTTTACAAGAATTAATCATTATAAAAAGAAAAGGCCCCTATGCTGGTCTGATGTTGCGCCGGTTGGCGTTTATCGGACCCGCATAGGGGTGATGAGTTCCCTCACGGGAGCTCAGGTAAGTGTGGAGGAATAGTTTTCTGGGGACTTCTCGCGAAGAGGATTTCGCTCAGCGAAGTCAGTTATTGTTTAAAACAGTAACTTTAGGCGCGATTTTCTTTTACCATCTTGGAAAACTATTTTGCTAGATTTAGGGGCGTCTCTCGTCAATTGACGGGTTGGCCACTCTGCAATTGTGTCACTTACAAGCACAATTAGCACTAGCGGGGTGTCGAATTTGCGGACGTCTTTGTCAGTCGTCTCGCGTCTTCCTCCTCGACTAAATCGCTCGCGCTCTGGTCATTGTTGTCTTGACAACTTCATCGTTATCTAAGACGACCATAGCACGTCTGAGAGTCCTTTGCCCGGCTCAAGTGGACGGTTCCGAATACTCTTATTTTCCTCTGAGTAATCTCCACACGATCCATGAGTACTTATGACTCTCAATTTCGGTCATTCACTTTAACGTCTTGACGACTAATGGCCCACCAGACCACGCGGCAGTGAATGCCTAGGTTCTCTCGCTCCCTACAGCTTTAGAGTTTTTGCGCAACCAGCTCTCTGTTCTTCTCAGACACCCTGGAATATTTTCACGCGCATAGGAATTTTCCCTTCCCGACTTTGGCTAGTATATCATACTAGATTCTGCGGGTCAATACTTTTTGCAAAGTTTTTTTATATTTAGCAAGCTTATGTTTTTCTTACCTCTGTTAGTTAAAATAAAAATCTCCCAACTTTAGGGAGATTTCCATGAACCTTAACTAGTATTATTCGGTTTTTTCGGTCTCTGCGGGCGCAGTCGCCTCAGCGTCATTAGCAGCGACTTCAGCCGTTTCCGCTTCGTCTTTTTGATCTTCCGCCTCGCTCTTAGCCGCCAAAACACTCGGGTCAGCCACCGTCAACACTGGCGTGTCAATGTCCTCAATCAAGATTTCAACCCCTTCTGGCACTGCAATATTAGAAACCAGCAATTTATCATCGTGTTTTGCTAACTCCTTAGCCGATACTGCCAAAAATTCCGGCAGATCTGCTGGTTTTGCCTTCACTTCGATCTCTTCTAGACTCTGCATGAACAACAAGCCCAATTTCTTCGCCTGCGATTCTTCTTCATCGATCACACGGATAGGCACCTCTGTACGCACAATTTGGTCAGCCGACACCGCCTGAAACTCTATGTGAATTGGCGTGGTTTTGGTTACTGCCCGCACCACTTCTTTAATAATAGCCGTGTGCTTGTCGCCGCCCTCGACGTTGATTTCAATTGGCGTGTGCGTGCCAGCTGCTTTAATAACCTTAATCAACGGCAAAAGTTCGGTCTGAACCAGCACTGGCTCAATTTTAGCACCATAAATCACGCCCGGCACTAGGCCCTTGACTCTCAGTTCTTTGACCTTTTTGCCAGTAACTTCGCGCTTTGTAACACTTAAAGTAATCTTCTCGTTTGCCATTCTCTCCTCTTTCTTGAATCTATTAGCTAGTTATCATCATAGCACATTTAGTCTTTGAGACGAAATGAAATGCGCCCCTTAGTCAAATCATATGGCGTCATTTCCACTTCAACCTTGTCGCCGTTGACCAACTTGATGTAGTGTTTGCGCATTTTGCCAGACACGTGCGCAATAATCATGTGGCCGTTTTCCAGCTCCACACGAAACTGCGCGCTAGGTAATGCCTCGCGCACCGTGCCAATCATTTTGATAACTTCTTTACCGTTCATATTATGCCTGTTTACTCTACCACATTTATCCAAACCGCGCAAGTTATCGCGCCAGAATCGCTCTTATGGTCACCCGCCTATCAGAAGTCATGGTCTCCATACTAAAGTTTCCCGCACAAGTAATCAACGTGATTGACTGGGTAGCGCCATAACCTTCAGGCACGCTCAACAGAGAATGCATATAAGAATTAGCCTCTTCCACCGCCATGTTTTTAATCTCGACTGTCTTATAAACATACTTCACGCCATCGCCGCGCTCAATGACAATCTCATCACCGTTTTTAAGATTTTTCAGATCATCACATACGCCCTTGACTCCTGAGCCGAAAAAGGTGTGGCAATCATATACTCCCGCACCCGCCGTGCCAGGTAAAGCCGATCTATTATACCAAGCCGCATTCCAAATATTAACTGGAATGTCAATTTTATTTGTGGAAGTTCGCCCGACCGACTCCACGCGAGTTCTGCCTAGGCCAATAACCTCAATTGACAAAAATCGCGGATACTCAGCCGGCACCTGCCAGTTCAGTATCTCGTCTTTAGTTGGTCTTGGCGTATGAAGATCAATTGTAGTATCGACAGAAACTTGCTCCAGAACTATTCCTTCTTCCTGAACGCCCGCCAGACGAAGCGCTAAATATCCCGACACCACCAAGAACGCAACCACCAGCAAAGCCAAGACTAAATAAGCTAAGACAGTTCTGTTAGAGCGTAATCGGTTAAGCCTCGTACTCGTCATACGCCACCATTAACGCCCGAGAATTAAGTTGTCGCAGCGACTCTAAAGCCACCGACACCACAATCAAAAGCCCCGTACCGCCAACCGCCAAGTTGGTTATACTGCTACCAGTTATTGCAAAAATATACTCCGCAACAAACGGCAGAATCGAGATGATACCCAGCGCAATCGAGCCAAACAAAGTCAAGCGAGTAACAATGCGCTTGAGATATTTTGCGGTGTCGCTGCCAGGACGCATACCGGCGATAAATCCGCCTTGCTTTTGCAGATTTTCCGCAATTTCATCGCTGTTAAATACAATCGAAGTGTAAAAATACGTAAAGCCAACCACCAAGAAGAAATAAGCAGCCGGGTAAATAAACATCGTCCAGTCCACGCCCAGGGCAAAAGTGGTGGTACTGGGCGTCTGAAACCACAAAGTCAGGTTTTCGCCCATACTACGCAAAGATTCACTACCAGATGCCACAAGTAGCTGCCCGATAAACGCTGGTAGCGCCAGAAAAGCCACCGCGAAAATAACCGGAATAACCCCGGCAGTAATCAATTTAATTGGCAAAATAGATTTAATGCCGCCATATTGGCTATTGCCGTGCACACGCTTAGCATAATTAATTGTCACTATGCGCTGGCCTTCGTTAATCTTGACCAAGAAATATATCACGCCCAAGCTGATTATGCCGATGACCAGTAAAATCCAAAACGTCAACGCGTCAATATAAATTGTGAACCAGTTAAAAATATGCAGTGCTGATTCTTCGGTAACGTCAGTTGTCAGCGCCGAAATCATACTACCAAAAGTTTGCGGAATCTGCGCGATAATACCAGCAAAAATCAACAGCGACATACCGTTGCCGATACCTTTTTCGGTGATAATTTCGCCCATCCACATCAACAACATCGCGCCCGCCGTCATAGCCGTTACCGCGATGACCCACTGCATCAAGTCCATGTCGCCCAAGGCAGTAGCGCCCGAGAGAACTGTTGAGCGCAAGATGAAAATGTAAGCAACGGATTGAAAAATGGCCAGCGGCAAAGTAATGCGGCGAGTCCATTGCTGAATTTTGCGCCGTCCAGACTCACCATCGCGATGAATTTCCTCCAGTTTCGGCACCGCCTTCGTCAACAGCTGCACCACAATACTAGCGGTAATGTACGGACTCATACCCACCAAGACAATAGAAAAGTTAGCTAGCGCTCCACCAGTCAGCAGGTTAAGAAAACCGCCCAACTGGCTGCTGTTGACAGCTTGCCCTAAAACGTCTTTTAGCGCCGTAGGGTCAGCCAGCGGCACCGGCACGTGCGCCAAAAATCGAAAAATCAGGAAAATCCCCAGAACTCCCAAAACGCGGTTGCGCATGTCTTTAAATTTCAGTGATTTAAAAATTAGTTTAAAATTCATCTTACCTCGGTATTTTTAGTTACCTAAACCATTGTACACAAAAAGAGCCTCCGTGTAAAGAGGCCGCTTCTAATTTTTGTCATCGCCGAACCACTCTTGGTAATATTGCTCGATGCCCATTGTGTCTGGAATATTCGCTAGCTTCGCTCTTCGATGTGCACCATAAAAGAAAAGGGCGTAAACTATCTTGGGGGAGACCCCAATCAGCTTACGCCCTTTTGGTTGTGATAGTAAATAGTCACAATTTAGAGCCCACGGCTATGATGGACATACTGGTAGAATAGCAACCAACGGCATAACCACGATCCGGCCGCAACTCGACCCATGGAGCGCCGCCACTTGCGTAGCAACCGTAAATCATCAGCCGACGTATAAAGTCGGCGTAAAACAGGTGGTCTATATCGTATCCTGGAACTTCTGCTAGTTTTACTCTCCATGGATCAAAACCCGGCTTACGTGTCTTCATCAAATGCAAAGACAGATAATCACGATACTTGAGAAAATCCTTATTGAAGCTTGAACCAAAATCCATGTTGATTAATTGATCCATCGTCTCGAGTATAGCCACCGCTACGCTATCAGGAGTATGCTCATAACTCATTCCCATCAATACCGATGTCTCGTCTCTATAATAAGCATCACATTCTGAACAGCGGCTGCTTTCAGATATAGGCATTCCGCCGCGATTACGACAATCTATGTCGTGAGTAACCGCACGGCAGCCGCCTCTACCACATGAGTGCATATGTAAAAACATCCCACAAACCGTAATACCGGTAAGCGCTCTTCCTAACTCTAAATCCACATAACTATCCTTGTGCGCAGCAGGCGTTCGTATTGTGCCCGGGGCGGCGTATTGTGAGTGAATCAATTGCCTTAGTCGTTTTTCCGAAATAATATCGGCGCCCAAACGCAAGAAATATTTCAATGCATATCCTTTTCTGTTTAAGGCCTTAACCTGTTTGCGAATCTGCTGTCGCAGCTCAGCACGCGTTGGCAAGTTCACACTTTTATCGCTGTTTTTAGCAATAAAAAATGCAAAACGAACTAGCTTGTCGACCACGCCCTTGACCTCTTTCTTGCCTAACTTCCATCGGTAAAAGCAAAATCTTCTTCCGTCTAGCAATGTAATCTGCGCATCGCCGCTATTAGTTGGAACGATCATTATTTTCTTACTTTCGTTATGGTAAAAACTGGGCAGATAGACATACCCTATCACACCGAATTCTTAAGGGTCTTTGTTTGGCATCGCGCCAAAACAATGTCCCATATTATAGCACACTAATTATTAAAAGTCAATGGTTTAAAAACTCAATACCGCTAATCCGCACAACTAGCATCGCCAGCCAAGGCAAAGCACAATTTAGCGAACTTAGCGTCAATATAATTAGTCATATCCGCCTGCAACTGCTGCAGCTTAGCGTCCACATTCGTTACGGCATCGTTAGCGACCTGACGCGCGCCCGTCTGTTGCCAATTCATAATCAGCAAACGCACGTCGCTCACGCCCAGCAAAATAGCGTCCTGCTTGGTCGTCAAACCGCCAAATTTATCGTCCAGATAAGCTTGCGTTCCACTAAAAGCATTCCTGGCCTCAGTTTCCAAATCCAAAATATACTTACGATCATTCGCATACAGCGCTTCAAAATCCGCCCGCGCCTGTTGCAAAAAGTCCATATTGTCCGCCACTTTTCCGTCAGTTTCAACCATCACGCGAATAATATGACTCTCAATATCATTCAGCCGCGGCTCAACACCCAGCAGCAGCTCGTAAATCTCAGCCAGTTCCGCCAGCTCAGCCACCTCGCCACATTCGCAATTAACCAAAACTCTCAGCTCTTGACTATATTGCGCCAAATTCTTCTCAGCCTGGTTCAGATTATTCGTCAACTCCGCCAGGGCCTTGGCGTTATCCAAATTCTGGTTAACAACACTGACCAAATTATTGCTGATACTCTGTTTGGTGTTACTAATCATCGTCGCCAGCGTCTCAGTGTCCTCAGTCAGCTCCCCCGACAATTTCTTAATTTTTTTCCTTAATTCATTTTTGGCTTGCTCAGTCGAATCAATCACCTCCGATTTGCTCGCCGCCATGGCGTTTTTAATGCACGCATTATGCACACACCACATCACACCACCAAAAATCAACAAAATAACCGTCAACACAATCATTAAAATCCGATCTCTTGTCACCACCTTTTTAGAAGCATCACTCACTCTTTCCTCCTTCTATTTAGTAATAAACTAATTATAAGTTAAGCCCTAAATAATGCAAGCACAAGCATCTTGACAATTCGTCAAGAAAAAACCGCCCTGTGCATTTCCTGAGCGGTTTTTGTGTTTTAGCGTTTCTTCGCTTTGACCACGTTGCGGCCTAGATTCTTCTTGGTTTCTTTGTAAACCTCGTGTTTGCGGGTCAATGGATCGTATTTTTTCAGCTCCAAAAGATCCGGGGTGTTCATCGTATTTTTCTTCACATAATAAGTGCGGTGACCCGACGCTTCCGAGACCAATCCAACCAATTTGCGCTTCGATTTTGATCCTGATTTTTTGCCTGCCATTTTAATCCTCCACTTCCACGCCCATCGAACGAGCGGTGCCAGCAATAACTTTAATCGCACCCTCTTCGTCAATAGCGTTTAAATGATCTTTCTTAACCTCGGCAATTTCTCTCAGCTGCGCCTTGGTAATTTTGCCAACTTTTGTTTCGTGTGGACGACCCGAACCTTTGTCGATTTTAATCTTCTCGCGGATCAAATCATCTACTGGCTGCCCCAGGCAAATCCAATCAAAAGTACGATCATCATAAATCTTCATGTGCACAATCACGTCCTTGCCGTTTAAGTCTTTGGTCTGCTCGTTAAATGGGTTGATAAAGTCCATCATGTTCAAGCCCCACTGGCCCAAAGTTGAACCAACTGGAGGCCCAGCAGTAGCCCGCCCCGCTGGAATGCGGAGTTTCAGATTGCCGATAATTTGCTTTGCCATATTATGCCTCCTCGCTTTTCGTTGTTACATTTTCTGTTTCTTCGACTTTTGTCTCAGCAGTTTTTTCTTCTGCCGCAACGACTTCTTCTGATTTTTCCGCCACTTCGACCTGCCCAGCCTCGGCTTGATTTTCGACTTCTGGCTTTTCTTCCGTTGGCGCTGGCGCCTCCTCGATATCATTAATCGACTTGTCAAAATCTTTACCCACCAAGCGCGCCGACTTACCAGTGCGACCTCGCAAATACGTCAAGTAATTTCGACGCACTTTACCGCGCTTAGTAATGATAATCTTCTCAACCAGCGGGCTGTGCAGTAAATAACTCTTTTCAACACCCACGCCGGAAGTAATCTTGCGGACTGTGATGCGCGCCGTGACCGAATTTTTGCGATCCACGCGAATTACCACACCCTCGAACATCTGGGTACGAGTTTTGCTGCCTTCCTTAATTTTCTGATAAACCTTAACTGTGTCGCCAGAACGCACGTCAACAACTTGATGTTTCTTACTGCTATCAGAGACTTTTTTAATCAATTCGTAACTCATTATTTGTCCTCCTTTTTAGCAGCTCGTTTGGCTTTAGTTTTCGCCTTGGCCTCTAGTTTCTCTGCCTTCTGCTTAGAAGCCGGCAACTCTGGCACTTCCACCTTCGTAAAACTGCCGCCGTTTTTGGCTATAGCCTCTATGACAGATTTTGATGCACCAGAAACTTCTAGCTTGCCCTGAAAGCTCACTTCGCTCTTGCCCATAATCACCTTAACGGCGTGATAAGGCGTCGTAATTAGTCCCGCTTGATAAAGCGAGAAGTGATCTTGCTTAGCTCCAGTCAGTTCATTGGCATAAACCACCTGGGCTGGTACGCGCAGACTCTTAAACCCGCGCAATTTCGGGACACGTTGCACCAACGGACCTTGACCACCCATAAAAGTGGCTCGGATCTTTTTGCCAGTGCGGGCCTTTTGACCCTTGGTACCACGCCCGGCAGTTTTGCCGCCACCAGCTGCGATACCCCGACCAACGCGCTTTTTCCCTTTGTTCGCTGTTGCGCTCAACTCGTGATATTTGGTCATATCTCTCCTCTTAAAAATTATATTAACCTGTACATTCTAACACATAATAATAGACAAATCAAGCGCTAGTGCGTAGGAGAAGGGTGATTTCTAGATATCTAATACGAATAACAAGTCAAACTGCTCCCTTTGATAATCTCGACACAATTCATTCTAACATTCGGGTTGACGTAATAATTATTAACATACGTATAATTTGGCGGTGGCGTATTAGTTAGTTCTGTCATTTGTCCATGTCCATTTTCCGCGCACGAATCGGGACGCTGATGGGTGTATCCAACATTTTTATCTTGGAACTGCTCGTTGGTATAGTACATATAACTACCGTCCGAACACAACATATACTGCCATCTTTTAGTGCCCCTGTGTTCTATTTGATCTGATGGATGTTGAATAATTGTTGAGTATTCGGGTTCGTCTGGATTTGAAAGTATCCGCCCGCTAAGCGTGTAAGTTACCCTGTAGCCTTTTTCGACGATGCCAGTTCTTCCCTTTCTAACTACTTCCACTTGGCCCAATTCCATATCTGGATCTTCCCATCCGTCGTTTTTATATGGCACTACCTCTTCTTCTGTCACAATTTTAGAAAACGGAAATAAAAAATACACGCCCGCCAAGACGGCTATGAAACCTATAAGAATCTTGTTTTGCTTCTTTTGCGAGAGCTTCTTTTTTTGCTACCCTTTGAGACTTTTGCTGATTTTCGCTCGCTCATAATGGTTTTCTTGGTTTTTTCACCGCCTTTGTCATATTTTCGCGCTATGAAAGATACACCAATTCCAATTACGATAAAAACCGTAAACAGCAAAAACTTTTCTAATATGTTGTCCATCGATTATTCTCCTCTCATTAAAATAGATTCCAACCCAGTGCGTACAATACAATACTGACCACCAAAGACAGCGTGCCGATGGCTTCAGCTGCTTTTTGTGACATAATTTCTCTTTTAGCTATTCCGTAAACAATTGACCAGAGAACAACCATGCACAAGTAACAAAATGCCCACCACAGTAAGAACATTAAAATTCCCACGAACTCTCTCCTTTCTGCCGCAACAAAAATGCGACTATCTGCTTAGTCGCAAAACTACAATTTACCCGATAAAGGAAAACTGCGCAAATAGCCGCATTTTTCTTCCCTTACCGGTGTAAACCAATAATGTAAATGTAGTTTTGCACTTTCATTATAACACAGTCTGCGTGACGACAAAAAACCTCCCGACTGGGAGGTTTTTACGGTGCTTGTTCGATTATTTTCGCAAACCTAGAGCCTCAATGACTTTTTTGTACTCATTAAAATCTTTCGACTCGATATATTTTAGCAACCGCTTACGACGACCGACCATCTGAACCAATCCTCGGCGCGCGCCGTTATCGTGCTTGTTTTCTTTCAAGTGCGCAGTGATTTCGTTAATCCGTGCCGTCAAAATAGCTACTTGCGCGTGAGCCGAGCCGACGTCTTGCTTGTGCGTCTGCGTCTTCGCAATGGCGGCCGCTTTGTTCTCTTTACTAATCATTATTCTGCCTCCTTTTCTTCCACCTCAGCTGGCGCTTCTGGCTCTGCCTGTTCCTGCTCTTGCGCAACAGCTTCTGGCGCAACTTCAGCTTCCGCGTTCTCGGCTACTTCTTCAGCCGGTGCTTCCGCAACCTCTACTGCTTCCTCTTCTGGCCGATTTTTGCGCAATTTCTCAGGATTTCGCGTAGCCTTCTTGGCGTCTGTCTTGGGTAAGTCGACCCATTTTGGCAACTTGACTTTGGCGTCTTGCAACAAACGAATCACCCGAGAAGTCGGTTGCGCGCCGTTGTCCATATATCTCTCAATGGAATCTTTGTCCAAAGTTACCTCTTTAGTGTGTGGATTAAACGAGCCCACGTAAGCCACTACTCGGCCAGAAGATGGGTGACGATGCGCGTCCTGTACAATAATCTTATATGTCGGGTAGGCTTTGCGACCTACGCGCTGTAATCGAATCGCTAACATTACTTGTCCCCTTTCTGTTTAGCTTCTGCCTTAGCGGACTCTTTTGCCTTGACTTTCTTTTCGTTGCCTATCCATTCAGACCTTGGCACCAGTTCTGATAGCGCCTTGACCGTCGCGTAGGCAATATTAATTTTATTACTCGAGCCCAAAGATTTAGATATCAAATTAGAAATACCAGTCGTGCCGATAATCTGTCGCACTACGCCGCCAGCGATGATACCAGTGCCTGGCGCCGCTGGCTTCATTAGCACATGCGCCCCTGTCAGCTTGATCTCTGCTTCGTGCGGAATAGTAGTACCCTGCAGCGGAAAAGTTATCAGACTCTTCTTGGCAATATTAGTGGCTTTAGTGACGGCCACTTGCACATCAGCGCCCTTGGCCAAACCTACGCCCACTTTATCTTTGCGATTGCCAACCACCACCAAAGCCTGAAAACGGAAACGTCGGCCGCCCTTAACTACGCGCGCCACTCGATTAACCGAAATGGTTACTTCTTCGAACTCTTTTGGCCCCTCATCACGTCTGTCGCGACGACCACCACGACGATCGCCTCTGGCGCGAGCGTCTCGACGACCTTCGCGCACAGCTTTTTCAAATTTATTCTCGGTTTTCACCTCAACGCCTTCGACGTTCTTTTTTACTTCATCAGTCATTTTAGAACTCCAATCCTTCTTTGCGGGCAGCATCAGCCAACGCCGACAGACGTCCAGCATAAGCTCGACCGTTGCGGTCAAACACCACTTTACTAATCTTTGCTTTTTTGGCCGCTTTGCCAATAGTAGCACCAATTATAGCCGCCTTTTCACTCAAAGTTTTGCCCTTGGCTTCTTTCATACCGACAGTAGTAGCCGCCACCAAAGTTTTGCCTTTTTCGTCATCAATAATTTGTGCTGAAACATGGATATTCGACACTACAACCGAAAGACGCGGTCGGTCGCCACTACCGCAAACCTTGGCGCGAACACGAGCTTTGCGCAAACTTAAATTACTAGCCTTTGCCATTAGTTACCTGCCTTTCCTGCCTTGCGGCGAATTTGTTCATCGACATATTTGATGCCCTTACCTTTGTACGGCTCTGGTTTGCGCAGGGCTCGAATATCTGCCGCTACCTGGCCGACTAATTGCTTGTTAATTCCTTCAACCGTGATATGCATTTTATCAACCGTCAAGTTAACGCCCTCTGGGGCTTCAAATTTTACTGGGTGGCTATAGCCCAACGCCAACTCTAGCGCGCGACCGCCGCCAGCAACCCGAAAGCCAACTCCGTTAACTTCCAGCTCCTTTTTAAAGCCCTCGCTCACGCCTTTGACCATATTCGCCACCAAAGCTCTCATCAGCCCGTGACAACTCTTGGCCGCTTTGCTCTCATCATTGCGCGTAACCACAAATTCATCACCCTCGACCTTCACTGTTACGTTCGGCACAATAAATTGCTTCAACGTTCCTTTCGGTCCCGTGACGGTTACGTCATTGGGATCGACCGTGATTGTCACACCAGCGGGAATCACCACTGGTAGTTTTCCGATTCGACTCATCCAATCTCCTTGTTATTTACACTAATCACTCCACTAAAAAAGAAGCGATTCATTTAATATCCCTATTAGCTTAACAAATTTTTCCCAAAAAAGCAAGCGGTTTTCGCCAATCTTCAACAATACCCAACCAGACCTTTCGCCCAATTGAAAAGCCACAGCAGCATTTGTTTTTTTACTGCTGTGGCACTCGTGAGCGAGTTTTATTTTCTCGGTAGTTTTTTCTCTTGGCTCTTTGCTGTTCAAACGAAACTGCCACCATCTTATGATGCTCAGACGGCACAGGTATGACGGTGACTAACACCATTTTCAGTTTATGCACGTCTACCGCAAACAAGAACAACAAGTTACTGAATATTATCATGTAGGTGTCGTCATTCTCGACAAGGTGCCCGTTGACCCACCTACGCAAACTGCCGCCTTTTAACTCCCAGGTATGCAGCCCTCTATCCCAAGCTAGTTGCATCGCTCTTTGAGAGTTGATTTTCTTGCCAAAACGCTCTCGAAGGCGTTTATCGGCATGTTTCGTAGATTCAATGCACCAATAGCGCAACAACATACTACCACCTCCAATTCGTGATTGATTGTAAATAAATTGTTAAAAAACTCCAGCGTCGCTCATCGACAAACCCATTTTAACATATTAATGTTAACAAGTCAAGTTACAAACTCAACAGCTTCAACAAGGTCGCTTCATCTTGCTTAGGTCCAACAACGGCCAGGTTCATATTATTTGTTTTAAATATCTCGCGCGCCACACTTCTGACCTGCTCAGCAGTTACTGCTTGTATTTCGCGCGCCCTTTCATCTGGGGTCTTAATCTTCTCATCATGGTACAGCTCCTGGGCCGCATAAAACTCACCTAAATTATTGGAGGATTCCAAGTGCATGAACATATTGCCCACTCTGTGATCTTTGGCTTTTTGCAGCTCTTTTTCGCTGACTAGTTCGCTAGCCAATTTCTTAAGCTCCGACACTATACCCTCGATTGCTTCTTCTAGCCTGTCGTTTGTTACGCCCGCAGCCAGTGCGATGCTACCGTAACCTCGCGACAAATCAAGCGCAGATCTAGCGTAGTAACAAATCCCTAACTCTTCTCGCATTTTCTGGAATAATCGCGAGCTCATGCCAACACCCAAAATTGTCGACAGTACCTTCAGCGGCGCGACTTTCGCATCATACCGATTATACGCGTGAAAACCAAGTACTAAATGCGTCTGGTCGGTGTCTTTTTCCAGCACTTTGACCCCGGGCGTAGTTTGATCCACCTTGGTCTCTGGCATTTTAGCTGGATCGCCGCTCGGCGCATCTTTAAATAATTGACTAACTTTATCAATCACTTTTTGCTCGTCAATTTTTCCCGCGACCATTACAGTAGTTGCCCCAGCGGTGTAATGTTTTTGTTTATAGTCAACAAAATCTTGCCTGACCATTTTGACAATATTCTCACGCGGCCCCGCGATAGGCCGGCCCGCCGCTTGGCCCGGATACATCACCTGATCAATCATCTCCGCTGCTTTACTCCTCGGGTCATCTTCATACATATTAATTTCCTCAATAATAACGCCTTTTTCCTTTTCCATTTCCTTAGGCGGCAAAGTCGAGTTAAGAAAAATATCTGATATCACGTCAATCAACTCGTCTGTTTTGGCGTGATGAGCTTTGGCCCAGTAGCCCGTCAATTCTGAACCAGTAAAAGCGTTGCTCGCTGAGCCCAAAGCGTCGAGTTCGTAATTAATTATGGCTGACGAGGGCCTACTAGCAGTCCCCTTAAAACACATGTGTTCTAGAAAATGCGATACTCCGTTGTTTTGCGCGTTTTCATAATTCGACCCAGCTTCGACAAGCACCATCACAGTAGTAGTTTGATTGTTGGTCATTGGCACGGTAATGATTCGCAGACCATTATCCAGCACGGTTTTAGTAAATGTTTTCTTCATGTTCGCCATTATACCACAAAAAAACAAGCCCTCTCGCAGATCGGGCTCGTTTCGGGAATTAAATTCCACCTCGCTCAGTATTGTAGCAAATACAACAGCCCACGTCAAGCTTTTTTTGGTAAAGCGTCTTTAACCAGATCATACGCCCAGACCTGATAATCATGCATGGTGTTGTAATTAAAGTTAGAATTTGGCACCTCAAACGGTAGCGGCGCGTAACCCTCTCCGTCAAAATTAATCATGCCGTAAGCCTTGCGTAGCTCTTCAGTTTTGGCGACACATTCAAACGGCTTCATCACCCCGCCAACGCCCAATAGTCCTTTAAAAACCTGAGCTAACTCCGGATCTTGGAATAAATCACCGCCAAACAATTCTTGCAAATTATACGGCGCCACAAACGGCGCAAACAAAATATACGCATTCGCGCATTTCGGACATTTACCGCACCATTGCAACTCTTCGTTCATGTTGCCCTGGGTATAATTCGAACGATTGCAAGAGCTAAAACCGTTGCCAAAACGCTCCCAAGCCATGTTGGCGAATAGCTCCGAGATGCGCAATTCTGACAGTGCCCGCACGGGCGAGCCAATTTGAATATCTGGCGAAATATATCTATGCACATATTGCGCCAACAAAACTTCCGCGTCCCAAGTTTTTGACCACTGATGATTGACCGCTAAATCGCCAATGTGCGTATGCGGCTCTTCGCCCTCATCGCCAATACCAACCACAATATGACTTTTACCCGACAAAATCGCCTGAATAATCGCCAAAGATTCTACAATATACGTCACTGGCACATGCCCATTCAGCCCGCCGCGCCTGGAAGCTTCCAGCAAAGCTTCGCTGTCAATCGTCCGCGTGGCCGTGCTCATAGTCTCGCTCAATTTATCCAAAACCTCAGGAAAATGCCCGTACACGCTACTAACATGCCACGGCAAATATAGATCATGACCAGCCTTTTCCAGCAAATACGCCGTCAGCAGCGAATCCTTGCCGCCGCTCTGTAGCGTCAGAATCCCCTCACCCCGCAAACCATGTTGCGCAGTCGCGTGCTGAGTACCCTTGCTGCCAGCGCTAAAATGCGCCAGACTATCTCGCCCCAACTGATTTTCAAACGCAAATTGGCTCATACCTTCTTGATAAACCTTGTTGAAAAAACTAGCTTGCCAATTATCAATATTAATTGGTAATACCACGTCGCGCGTCGGAAAAGCCTTCCAATACGAAGTACCGCTCAGTACAAAAGCCAAAAACAACGCCTTGTCCAAAATATCCCACTGTTCCAGAGTAAATTTATTGACGTCAAGACCGTAGGCGAACGACACAACCTCAGTAAATTTCTGGCCGTTCTCGTGGGCATAAGTAAAAACCGCCTCATTTTTCTTGGGGTTAAAACTATATCGCTCAAAAATAAATTTCATTATTCAAATCCTTTCACAATTTTTTGGAATTTCTCACCTCGCTCATAAAAATTTCTAAACATGTCAAAACTGGACGTGCCAGGGCTCAACAAGACAATATCGCCATGGCTCGCAACTTCGCGCGCGCGACGCAAAATCTTCTTAAAATTATCTGTATGCACTACCTCAAAATCGCGGTGTAGCCCCTTTTTCAACTGCTCTTTTATCTGGCCTATTAGTAATATTTTTTTAATATTCTCGCCACTCGCACTATTCAAAAATCGTTTCAACGGCGTCATATCAGTGCCCTTATCAAAACCCCCCAAAATCAAAATTATCGGATTAGTAAAAGCCTTGACCGCCACCATTGTCGAGATAGGATTTGACGAAAAACTATCGTCATAATACTGCACGCCGTCCAACTCTCGCACAAATTCAATGTGGTGCGGTAGGCCCTTAAAACCCTCCAGACCGTGCTTGACCACCGCCACATCGCCGTCAATAATATCCCACACCGCTGACACTGCCGCCTGCGCATCGTTCAAATTATGCTCGCCCGGCACCCGCAAAAAATCTTGCAAATTTTTCACCAACTCATTCGGATAAGCCACTTGACGCGCCCGCGAGCTCTTAGCAATCTTGCTGACCAACTGATCATTCTGATTATAAACCACCAGGTCGTCCTCGCCCTGAAATCTCACTATATTGGCCTTGGCCGCCACGTACTCCTCAAAGCCAGTATGTACATCCAAGTGATCGGGCTCCAAAATAGTCAGCACCGCAATTTGCGGCGAAAATTGAATATCCCACAATTGAAAAGACGACAGCTCATAAATCACGTAGTCCTCGGGGCTAACTTTACTCAACTCTCTAATGGCTGGCTGGCCAATATTGCCCACCAGATGCGCTCTCAAACCCTTGGCCTCTAAAATCCGCGCTATCATGGTCGATGTCGTGCCCTTACCCTTGCTGCCAGTTACCCCAATAATAGTCGCTGGGCATTTAGCAAAAAACTCATTCGTAGTAGAGCTAACTTTGAATTTCCCTGGTATCTTACTCAAGGCCACGCCCGGCGAGCGCACAACCGTATAATCTTCCAAACCCTCTAACTGCTCAGCAAACGTCCGCTCATGATCATTGTCAATCACCCTCACCTCTTCGGTATCTGGCAGGCTCTTAAAGTATTCGTCAGCCGCTACCCCCTCTAAACCATACCCCAAAATAACATATTTCATACAGATTATATTGTAACACGTTTAGACGGTTTTTAAACTCTCTACTACAATAGAAATCATATCGAGCATTCTCCCCGTCATCTTACACCGCGAAAAGTTCTAAAGACCAGATAGCGCCTGAATTACTCTATCGATGTCAGCATCGGTGTTGTGGTGCCCCAGCGAAAAACGCAACAGTGGTGGGTAATTTTTAAAATTCTTCAGGTAGTAATGACAGCAAAAATAGCCGCTACGCGCCATCACGCCCGCCCGCGACAAACTGGCGGCCAACAGATGGCTGTCCACGCCCTCCACGTAAAAGCTCATCACCGCATTCGGTTCCTGGTTGATTAGCCGCACCTTGGGGTGGTCTGCCAAAAATTGATAAAGTTTCTGGGTTCTGCGCTCCAGAGCTTTTTTGTCTTGCCCCGCTAGCCAACGGGTAGCCTCGCCTAGAGCCAAGATCTCCGCATACGCCTGCACACCTGGTTCGAAAATCGTGTGCCAGTGGTCAGACGAGTAACAACTCAAATCATAATCATCTTCTCTAGCGTCGTCCACCATGCCACCGCCAACAAAACCAACTTCTAGCGTTTGCAAAAAATCTTGGCGGCAAACCACTACGCCCAGGCTCGCCGCATACATTTTATGCGCCGAAAAACAGATAGCATCAGCCTCCACACCCTTCAAAATCTCTGAGTGATGCGCCATGGTTTGAGCAGCATCAAGAATAATTCGCCCGCCGCTCCCGCGCACTTTTTTGACTAATTCCCTCAGGTTTTTCAGCTCACGCCCGTCGATGTTTGACACCGTGTTTACCACCACCAGCGCCTCTGCAAAATCTACGTCCAACGGCAACGAACCATCATCATTTCTACTCAGCAGCACCCTTTTTATACCATGTTTCTTAGCAAAAGCAATACTTGGTAAAAACACCGAATTATGTTCAATGTCAGAAGTAATGATTTTAGAAAATACTCCTGGTTTAATTTGACTTAAAACTAGATTAATGCCGTAAGTAGTGTTGAGCGTAAACGATGTAAAGTACTTGCGACCCGACAGGCCCAGCCATTTCAGCACCCTACGACGGGTTTCCTCAACCTTCGCATCAACAGTCTGACCCCATTTGTATTTGACCCGCTCGCTACAAGAGTTATACTGCTCGTAATATTCACGCATGGCGTTAATTACCGGCGCGGGCCGCAAAGATTGACACGACCCGTCAAGATAAACGTCTTTTTCATCCAAGTATTCAAAATCTTTTCGCATTTTTGCCTCCTCAAATCTTACTACTTGAAATTATACTATACTTTGTCGTTTTTGTTGCAATAGCAGCCCTATGCGCCCAGTCTTTATCATGAAGCCTCGCGTTGCTCCTCTGGCAAAGCCTCTAGGTATATTTTTGGCGAGATTTTTGATGGCGCACGCAATGTTCGCGACTCCGCCTGTCCTGCTCGTCCCATGTGCTCTACTTGTTTCATAATCAACCTATAGGTGTCATCTAATTGTAAATCTCCCAGCCTGCCACCCGCTGCTTCGTAAGCCCTTTCAGCTTTTTGCCGCGCCACAGTCAGATACTTCGCCACTGGGCTAATAATTTCCAAATATTCTTGATCGCCGTTCTGCTTGGCCATGGACTCTGTTAACTTAGCCTGAGCCTGCATTTCATTGACCAATTTTAAGGCCACTTTTCGCTCTAACTTGTTTTTAGCGGCATCGTTTTCCCCGCTGGGCCGAAAACCCATATCTCGAAAGTCCGACATTTCGTCGGCGTTCATTCCCACCACAAAATGTGGCGCCGCTGGCACGCTGCCTTTGATACCGGCCTCAACCGTGGCATCTACATAAGTCAATTCCTCAAAACCATGTGGCAATCTGCCATTCTTCCTGATGGATTTGGCGAATTTTTTAGAGATCACTTCTCCGTCGCGCGAACAAGTGGCGTCCAACGACAAGACAGCGCCCTCAACATAAATATTATTCAGCACCAATATAACATCTGTCCGCGCCAGCACGTCGTCGTACTCGCTAGCCGTCAAAGTAATAATTGGCGTCGCGCGCTCAACGTCAGTACACGGCAACCTTACTTCTCCTTCTTCTACAACCTCCTCAAAATCTTGAAACCAATCGCTGTAGCCCGCCATACCATGGGCAATCGCCCATTCCACGTCCGCCGCGTCATCTGCGCGCAATTTGTCCCCTGCAAACCTGCTTTTAGCTTTTTCAAGTTCCGCAACGTTATCTTCAAGTTCCTCTTGACTATAAACATCATAAAAATCCGACTCTTGTATTTTTGGCGCGCCGCCATGTTCTCTGTCTTTTTCCATTTTAGTATTCCTTTGTTTTGCCTAATGTCTGTTCACATTCTAACACGATTCAGACACAAAAGAAAACGCCCCTGACAAATAGTTAAATAAACAAATTTGTCAGGGGTAGACCCTGCGTTCGAGACGCTTATTAACGACGAGCGTAGGTAGTCAAAAATCTCATCACAGCCACACACATGTCGCCCACGTATTTGGGGTGAAAGTTGCTACTCTGCGGGTTGATTGATATATCAATCTCGCCAACTTTTAGTCTAGCGACCGCAGATTCGTGCTCAGACGAGTCGCGCCCGTACATACGCGCGCAGCCATGAGAGGCTAGGTTGATCATGTCAGCCAATTTGTAAGTCAAATCTGACACAGATTGACTATCATCCCATGACACCGTCAGCAAGCGCGGCTCAAAGCGCGCATGAACCAGGGTTTCGCTGAGTTTATAGCAGGCAAAGTTAATTTTGCCCTCCTTAATCTCAGACACGTTACGTGCAATGCCCATTTGAATCACCTTCTATCTAGGTTGTAATCTGTAAAGACATCTAACATTCCCAGTAATGACTGGTCTTCTCCAATTGTAGCATAAGTTTACTATAATGTCAAGTCTAGAGCGTTGATCACTCTTCTTCTGACTCATCGTCAATCACTGGTGGTATAATCACCGGCGGCGTAATCACTGGTGCTCGACCGATAGCCGTAAAAACAGTCCCTGTAGTGCCATAATCAATTTTGTCGTCCGAACGATGGGCAAAAATATCCGCTACCGAATGCCAGCCCGAAACCCTATTGGCCAGCGGGTCTAAAACCTGAGTTTGACCGTTGTTGTAGCCGTTCAGCACAATAGCATGAGTGGTGTTCGGCACGGTGTAGGGTGGGCGAACCAGAGCAATTACTGGATAACCCTGTTGGAGGCGCTCGGTTAAAGCGTTCAAAGAGCTAATATTGTCATGCCACAACCCCATATAATTGGCCGCCCAAATCACACTGTCCGACGTGCCGCCAGTCACATAAAAATTATACAGTCCCGCGTCATACAACCGCCAACCCCACCCCAGCGGGCTAGTACCGTTGCCGTACTTGTGCATGACCATGGCTATGGAAGTTGGCACACACCCCGTTGAACCAAATTTCCACTGTCCGACCTTGACATTGGCCCAGGCGGTGTCTTTTTGCGAAAAACAAGCTAGTCCCGCAATGGCTGGCGTTGGGCAGGGGCTAACCGTTACCACAGGCGCTTCAACTACGTTGCGTCGCACTGGCTGGGCGGCGTACTGTTTAAGCACGCTGGCTGCGGCTGCCTGCTTGCTAGCCCTAACTTTAGCGACACTCTCATCAAGCTGGGCTTTTTTCTCCCTAATCTCTGTCAAATCCGTAGATTTATCTAAAGTCTGTTCGGCTGCCTTAATTAACGACTCAAGTCCACTTCGTGCTGTACCGCTGGCATCCTTCAAAGATTGTTTGGCCTGTTCAACTGATTCTGACAAATTGCTCTTGGCCTTGACCAGCAAGTCGTCCCGTACTTGGCGAGTGACTTCTCGCAGCTGCTCGTCGGCTTGTTCAATCTTGCCCGTTTGCTCTCGCAGTTCACCAGCTGCCTCACTCACCAGCCGGCTCTTGTCTTGCGCACCCTCAGAAACATCAGAAATCACTTCTAGGTCTTTGGCGGAGTCCACGGATTCTTGCAGTTGTGTCAGCAGCTCGCCATTGTTCATGGATTCGGCATTCTCGTTGGCCAAAATTGTCTCGGCTGCTGAAATGCTCTCCTGCAAACGCTCATACCTGTTAACCTGTCGCTGTTTTGCGCCCTCAAAAGCAATTATCGCTCGACTGAGCTTATAGCCCTCATTACTAGCCAAATAAGCATAAATGCTGCCGCCAAACACCGCTAAGATCAGCGCGATAGACAGCACGATGCGAACTCGTTTGATTAGTTTTGACCTGCTTAATGCTTGGTGTTTGCCCGCTCTGGTATACTTGCGGGCAACCTTCTGTCTCTTGTTCATGGTCTGGACTCTAACACAAAACCACCACTTGTGTCAACAAAAAACACCCTCGCCAAGGAGGGTGTTTTAGGATTATCCAATTAACGTTTTGAGAACTGTTCAGCTTTGCGCGCGCCTTTGAGGCCATACTTCTTGCGCTCGACCATACGTGGGTCGCGCTTAAGATAGCCCGCCTTTGACAACTGCACCTTGAGGTCGTCGTTGATTGAAGCTAGCGCCTTAGAAATAGCTAACTTCGCCGCATCAACCTGACCGCTGATTCCGCCGCCCTTAGCCAACAGAGTGATGTCAAAATCTTTCTGCTTGGACACTAACGCTAGCGGATCGGTAATCGCCGCCTCTAGAGTTTTGTTACCAGACAAATACTCCAGCGCCGGTTTACCGTTAATTGTAATATTCCCCTTGCCCGCATACAGACGCGCGGTTACTGTCGCTTCCTTGCGTCGCCCCAGGCCATAGAAATAACTTTTACCAGCCATACTTCCTTTCCTTATTAATAATATCAGAGCGATTATACTACAAAAACACCGCTAAATCAAGCCGAAGTAGACATAATACCTGGTCATAGGTTTATGATTTTACGCTAGGCTTTACAGCTCAAAAATCTTTTCTTTCAGCTTTTTGTAGTGTTCTAATCGTTCTTCTTCTGGATATCGCCCCGGGCTTTCGGCGTTCAAGGCAAGATTCAGGATCTCTTCGTAGTCGTTAGGCTCATCGTCAAAGTTTAAACATAAAAAAGGAACTATTCTGTTCGACGCTTCAATATTGTCACAAGTGTCAATGATATGCTTGAGTTGCTCGTTGATTTGAGAATTTTTCATTTTTCTCCTTTCAGATTGTAACCCTGTGGATTTATCAACAACCACATACTCGGTATCCCCACTGTCTGTGTTGACCTTAACTTTGGCATTGTTGTCGTCATGTTGGATGAACCAACCAGACTTTTTGTCGTCCATTAATCTTTTAACACCATGCTAGAATATTTCAAAATACGAGCTCTTTATGTTTGCGATCTACGCAAAATAAGGAAATCCCCCAGCTACGTTATCAAGCGCTGCTGGGCTTTTCGAAAAGAGTGCAATAACGGATTTAGCGAGAAAACCGCATTTGCCTTTGACAAGAATTCAAAATTTTGGATCAAAAATCGCCCTTGCGAGCAACTTTTCGGAAGAAATCCCGGACTTGGTGGGCGATGGAGGACTTGAACCTCCGACCTCGTCATTATCAGTGACGCGCTCTAACCAGCTGAGCTAATCGCCCGAATTTGGTGATCCCGCTGAGACTCGAACTCAGGACACCCTGCTTAAAAGGCAGGTGCTCTAACCAGCTGAGCTACGGGACCTGGCTCCGGAGGCCGGATTCGAACCGGCGACCAATTGGTTAACAGCCAACTGCGCTACCACTGCGCTACTCCGGAATACCCGTCAATTATACAACACCAGGGGACAAAAAACAATAGCTAAAATCCTGTTTTTATGCTACAATAGTGCGAACACTATGAGCAAACAGAGACAGAAAATAGTCGAGAGGCCCTGGGTCTATTACATTATCCGAGTGTTGTTCGCACCACTCTTTTTATTGGTGTTCCACCCCAAATACATCGGCATGAAGAATATCCCTAGAAAAGGCGCTTTCATCTTGACCAGCAACCACAAAACATCGCTAGACCAATTTATTATCAGCGCCCGCGTTAATCGCACCCTACACTATCTAGCGGCCGAGAAATTATTCAAGAAAAACAAGCTGCTGACATTTTTGCTGGTCAACGCTGGCGTTGTCCAAGTGGAGCGCTTCAACAAAGAGCGCAACTCCGCCCTGCAATATGCCATTAAATATCTTGAGCGCGGCTGTGCTGTGCAAGTTCACCCAGAGGGCACCCGCAACCGCGCTGAAAAACGCAAACAGCTGCTACTGCCCTTTAAACGCGGCGCCGTGGTCATGGCTCAACGCACCGGCGCGCCCTTAATTCCTTCGGCTATTATCGGCGACCCCAACATAATTGGCAAACGAGTCATTTATGTAGTTGGCGAACCAATTGATGTAGCGGGGCTAAGCGTTGAAGCAGGAACCGAAAAACTGCGCCAAGCAATAAAAAAATTATTAGTTAAATATGGAGAGAAAGTTTAATATGAGTAATAAAAAAGAAGAATTTATTTTTATCGTTAATCCAATGGCGGGCAAGCAAGACTCCGACAAAGTTGTCGAGCGGATTCACAAGGCTTGTCGCAAGCGCGGGTTTACCTATCGGATCATCAAAACCGAGCACCCTAAACATGCCACCAAAATTGTCAAAAGTTTGCCCAAAAAAGGCCTGGTGATTTTTGCTGTTGGCGGCGATGGCACGATGAACGAGGTTCTCCAAGGAATTATCAAAACCGACAACCTCATGGGCATTGTCCCCAACGGCACCGGCAATGATTTCTACGCTTCACTGGCCAAGCTCAAGGACAAACTGCCCAAAGTTGACGTCGGTGTCTTCAATCACAAACATTATTTCCTCAACTACGTCGGCATGGGCTTCACCACTGAAACAACTGCCGCGGTATTCAAAAAATATCGCAAGAAATGGATTCCCAAGCAAATGCGTTTTACCCTAGCTATTATCAACACGCTAGCTACTTTTAAACCGCTGCGCATAAAATTTAATATCCACGGCGTAACCAAGGAAGAACACTCAACAGTTATCGTGGCGGCCAACGGGCAGCGTTTTGGCGGCGAATACTTTATTGCGCCAGAAGCCGATATTCAAGACGGACAGATGGATATCTGTTTCGTTGACGCCATGAATGTCCGCACCTTGGTTCCGTTAATCAGCAGCGTAAAAACTGGCGAGCACGTCAAAAACCCTAATGTGCACATGCGAAAAACCGACCACATTAAAATCAGCTGCGACAAAAAAGTCAGCTTTGACGTTGACGGAGAGCTATTAGATGGTCAGAAAATTGACGTTAAAATCCTCAAAGGCGCCCAGCAATTCTACAACGACACCAGCCTGATCAAGGAAATCATCAATGGCTAAACCGAAAGCCCCCTGGCATAACGTCTATCACGACATTCGCAAACACTTGCGCTACCCAAACAGTTCGCTCTACGCGCGCGTAGCCGAAGCCGCCAAAAAATTTCCCGATCGGCCGGCGCTAAACTATTTCGGCAAAGACATTTCTTACGCCGAGCTGATGGAGCGCATTGACGATGTTACTAGAGCGCTGCTGGCCTATGGAATCGGCGAAGGCGACACTATCACCATTTGCATGCCCAATACTCCAGAAGCCGTTGCTATGTTTTACGCCGCCAACCGTGTGGGCGCTATTGCCAGCATGATCCACCCGCTGTCGGCCGAAAACGCAATTCGGCAATACCTAGAAATTTCTAACTCAAAAATGATGCTGACTATTGATATGGCCCTGGAAAAAATTGAAAATATCATTTCTGACACTAGGGTGAAAAAAGTTATCGTCGCTAGCGCTGGCAGCTCTATGCCTGTGGTCAAAAAGAACACCTATAAATACATCGTAGCGCGCGGACAGAAAAAACCCGTCGAATCTAACCGCTTCACTACCTGGAAAAACTTTATTTTGCACGGTATCGACGTGCCGATTAAAATCACTGCCAAAGTAGGCGGCAAAGACGTTGCGGTGATTCTCTATAGTGGCGGGACTACTGGCGAACCCAAGGGAATTTTGTTGACCAACAACGCTATTAACGCCGCGGCGCTGCAGGGTTTTGAGTTTTTGGGCGACATCGACGAGAACGATTCGCTCCTGGCCATTTTGCCGATTTTTCACGGTTTCGGCCTGTGTATCTGCATTCATCTAGTTTTGTCATATGGCGCCTGCTCGACTCTTATCCCTCAGTTCAGCGTTGATAGTTTTCACAAATTACTCAACAAATATCAACCGACTGTGTTGATTGGCGTGCCTACGCTGTTCGAAGCTCTATTAAAGAATAAGCATATGAAAAAAATCGACCTATCATATTTGCGTTATATCATTTCTGGCGGCGACGCCTTGAGTTCTGAGCTCAAACGTCGAGTCGATGAATTTTTGCATGAACACGGCTGTTTCGAACAAGTGCGCGAAGGTTACGGCATGACCGAAGCGGTTACCGCAGTGGCATTTATGCCGGCTGGTGAATATCGCGACGACTCAGTAGGTGTGCCCTTCCCTGATAATTACATCAAAATCGTTCGACCTTTTACTCAAGACGAACTGCCTTATGGCGAAGTCGGTGAAATTTGCGTAACTGGCCCTACGTTGATGCTTGGCTACCTCGACGATGAGGAAGAGACCCATAAAGTCTTGCAAAAACACGCTGACGGCCATACTTGGTTACATTCTGGCGACCTAGCCACCATGGACGAAGACGGCTTTATTTACTTTAAGCAGCGCCTCAAGCGCATGATTGTCTCGTCTGGCTACAACATTTACCCGCAATACATCGAACGGATTATCAATGGTTACGAAGGCGTGCTGATTAGCACGGTGATTGGCGTTTCCCACCCCTATAAAGGCATGGTGGCCAAAGCTTTCGTGGTTACTCACGAAAAAGTCAGCGCTAATGAAAAATTCAAACGCGGTCTGCGCGAACATTGCAAACAAAATCTTGCTAAATATGAAATACCTGCGCAATTCGTTTTTCGCAAATCACTGCCGCGCACACTAGTAGGCAAAATTAACGTGCGCGAACTGGAAGACGAAGAAAATCCTGAGAAAAAACCTGAGTCATAACCAAAACTCAACCAGCAACCAAAACCGCCCCCTCATTGTCGGGGCGGTTTTATTTTTAAGCACAGAAATTATTTCGAACGTTTTTCGATAATTTCCTGAGCAATATTCGGTGGCACTTCTTCGTATTGTGCTAGCTCCATCGAGCTCGCCGCTCGACCTTGGCTCATCGAACGCAAGTCTGAGGTGTAACCAAACATAGCCGCCAACGGCACAAAACCAGTGATTTGCTTAGCTCCGCCCATCAAATCTTCCATTTTATCAATGCGACCGCGACGAGAGTTTAAATCGCCAATCACGTCGCCCATGAACTCTTCTGGCGTCACCACTGCAATTTTCATTACTGGCTCCAGCAACACTGGCGTGGCCTGTTTGATACCATCTTTAGTAGCAATAGCCGCCGCCATTTTAAAGGCCAATTCCGAAGAGTCGACATCGTGGTAAGAACCGTAGTGCAGCGTCGCCTTAACATCGACTACTGGATAGCCCGCAATCACGCCGTTATTCAACGTTTCTTCTATGCCGTTTTTGACCGCTGGACGATATTCCTGCGGCACCACGCCGCCCTTAATTGCGTCCACAAATTCAAAGCCCTTGCCTGGCTCATTTGGCTCAAACTTAATATGCACGTCGCCGTACTGACCGCGACCACCAGATTGCTTGATATATTTACCCTGCACGTCTGAATTGCCCTTGATAGACTCACGAAAAGCCACCTGCGGTTCGCCCGTATTGGCTTCTACCTGGAATTCACGCTTCATACGATCGACAATGATATCTAAGTGCAACTCGCCCATGCCCGAAATAATCGTCTGGCCAGTTTCGTCGTCTGTGTGCACCCGAAAAGTCGGGTCCTCTTCAGCTAATTTGTTCAAAGCAATGCCCATTTTTTCTTGGTCAGCCTTAGTCTTGGGTTCCACCGCAATCGACACTGGCGGCTCGACGAATTCAATGCCTTCCAGAGTAATTGGATTGCTCGGATCACACAGAGTCGTGCCCGTGGTGGTGTTTTTCAAACCAACCACCGCCGCAATATCGCCCGCCTCAACCTCGGTGATTTCCTCGCGTTTGTCTGCGTGCATTCGCACAATACGACCAATCCGCTCTTTGTCGCCAGTCATCGTGTTGAGAATAGTCGAACCAGTCTTCAACACACCAGAGTAAACTCGCACAAAAATCAGCTTACCAACAAACGGATCCGTGGCAATTTTGAAAGCCAGCGTCGCCATCGGCTCTTCCGAAGTCAACTTACGCGAAATTTCATCGCCAGTCTTCGGGTCAGTGCCCCAAACTTCCTTGATATCCATAGGGCTAGGCAGGTAATCATTAACCAAATCTAGCACTTTTTCAACAATCACACCTCGACCGTCGCCACCAGTCACCAAGTAGAACTCGCCACTCAGCACCGCCTTGCGCAAAGCGCCCTTCAATTCGTCAACCGTAATCGATTCTTCGCCCTTGTCCAGGTACCGTTCAAACAGCTCATCGTCATACTCCACGGCTTTTTCAACCAACAAATTACGCGCATGCTTGGCCTTGTCCAGCATATTTGCTGGCACTTCGCCGACAATCAACTCTTGGTCATGGTATTCTTTGTAGGTGTAAGATTTCATTTCAATCAAATCGACCACCCCGTTGATGTCTTTTTCAAAACCAATCGGCAGGTGCACAGGCAAAGCGCTTCTGCTCAATCGCCCGTGGATAGAATCTAGAGACTTATAAAAATCGCCGCCAATTTGGTTGATTTTGTTGATAAAACAGATACGCGGCACGCCATATTTGCTAGCTTGACGCCAAACCGTCTCGCTTTGCGCCTCCACGCCCATTTTACCGTCAAAAACCACCACCGCACCGTCCAGCACGCGCAAAGAACGTTCGACTTCTGCCGTAAAATCAATGTGCCCGGGCGTGTCGATAATGTTAATGCGATAATTCTTCCAAAAACAAGTTACCGCCGCGCTGGTAATGGTAATTCCGCGTTCACGCTCCTGCTCCATCCAGTCAGTCGTAGTCTCACCCTTGTGCACCTCACCAATTTTGTGCGAAAGACCAGTCCGATACAAAATTCCTTCAGTCGTAGTGGTCTTACCGGCGTCAATATGAGCAATGATGCCAATGTTTCTAATTTTATCTAATGCTATTTTCTTTTCAGCCATATTCCCTCCCTAATTTACCTGGCAAAGTGCGCAAAAGCACGGTTAGCCTCAGCCATGCGATGCGTATCTTCCTTTTTCTTAAATGCGGCACCAGTGCCATTGTAAGCGTCGACCAGCTCAGTCGCTAGGCGCTTTTCGTACGGCATGCCCTTCTTTTCGCGCGCGCTACCAACCAACCACATCAAAGCGAAGTGCTCGCGACGATGGCCCTGGATCGGAAACGGAATTTGGTAGTTAGCACCACCCACGCGGCGACTTTTCACCTCAAAATCTGGGCTGATATTCTCAAAAGCTTGCTCAAAAACTTCCAATGGATTTTCGCTCTTGAGAGTCTTGGCGGCTTGCTCCAAAGCGTTATAAACTGCTTTTTCGGCCACGTGTTTTTTACCGTCCAACATGGACTTGTTAATCAAACGTTGCACCAGCACGCTGTCATATTTGCGATCTGGATTGATTTTTCGTCGTAGAGACTTAGTGACTTTTCTAGGCATTACTTGTCTCCTTTCTTAGCGCCGTACTTGCTACGGCCTTGTTTACGTTTGTCGACTCCCTGTAAATCTAAAGCACCGCGCACAATGTGATAACGCACACCGGGCAAATCTGGCACACGACCACCGCGCACCAGCACCACAGCGTGCTCTTGCAGGTTATGACCCTCACCACCAATGTAGGCCCAAACTTCCTGACCATTAGTCAAGCGAACACGAGCCACTTTACGCAGAGCTGAGTTAGGCTTCTTGGGAGTCTTAGTAGTAACTTTCACACAAACACCGCGCTTCAGCGGCGCATCTTGCTTGTAAGTTCGAACCTTTAGGGTGTTTTGAATCGTGCCAAGAGCTGGCGCTTTTGACTTCTTCGCCGCCACTTTTCGAGGTTTGCGAACCAGCTGGTTAATAGTTGGCATATTAAAATTCTCCTTATAATCTTAAAAGTTTTTTCACGCTGGACTAACAGCGTACAGATATGGATTTTAACTTCAGCAAAAAGTAAAATCCTGAAACTCGTCTTAATTTTAGCAAAAATAGCGGTTTTTGTCAAATGAAAAGCTCCTGTTTGGATATTTGTCCAAACAGGCGCAAAGTTAGTGGGGCATTAGTCGTTTTTTGCGTATAAAATCATTGTTATTGCCGCCATTGACCGCACCAATGTGTTCCGGGCTGATGTATTCTCTTTGAGTCAGGATAGAAACAACAATCGTATTCTGCCTCTATAGCATGAGTACGTGCCAGGCGCTTAGCCGAAGGGTTTGGACAATAATCATTGTCAATCACATCAGCCCCACCATAAGAATAGTATTTGCACCTGACATAATGCATACTGCCAAGAGATTTCTTTTGAGGCAGTTTAGTGCATATTGCATAGTCACCATAATAGTCGCTACTAAGATATTCGCAAACTAACTCATCCCAAGGTCTTCTCTCCTCAGAAGAAACTTTTTTGCAAAAAACACAACTCAAACAACTCGCCATCTTCAACACCTCCTGATAATCGAAAATGATACTTGCAAACTATTTCCACTAACTTATATCTTCATTCTAGCATATTCTGCCTAAAAAGCAAGCTCCCGCAAAACACGCGGGAGCTTGACTCTCAGACAAAGCTAGAACTGTTACAGATTCGTAAACTCGTCTTCGCTTGGCGCGTTCGACAGGCCAATGCCTGCAATCGCACCCGTACCAACAGGGATTTTACGCCCAATGATGACGTTCTCTTTCAAGCCTTTCAGACGATCTACCTTACCACTAGTGGCCGCCGCAATCAACACTCGAGTGGTGTCTTGGAACGAAGCTGCTGACAAGAAGCTGTCCGAAGTGGCCGAAACTCGCTTAATGCCCTGAACCACGGTCTTAAACTCAGCCAATTTTTTGCCCTCTGCCGCCAATTTGTCATTAGCATCTTTAGCGGTCGAGCGACTGACTAGCGCCCCTTCTGACAAATCACTATCGCCTGGGTCAACTACTTCTACTCGACTAAACATTTGTGAGATAATCACCTCAATGTGCTTTGAAGACAGCGCGTAGCCTTGACCAGCATAAAGTCGCAAAATATCGTTGAGGATATACCGCTTGGCAGCATGCTCACCCATAATCTCCATTAAGTAAGGCGGATAAATCGAACCCTCAGTAATACGGCTGCCGCGCGCCACTTTGTCGCCGTTTTTAACGGCCAGGCGATTAGAAGTCGTAAAGGTTTCGATAGCGTCTTTATTTTCGCCGTTCTCTGAACGAATGCCCTCGACCGTTACGGTTTTCTTACCAGTTTTCTTGTCTTCTTTTACCTTGACTTTGCCGTCGATGCTCGAGAGCAGCGCGTATTTATTCTCGTAAAAACTGGCCGACACTTTCAATTTGCCGTCTTTAACATCAGCACCATAAAGCTCCAGCAGCTCTTCCAGGCGCGGCAGACCCTCGGTCACGTCTTCCTCACCCGCGCCGTGCTTGTTGTTCAAAGTCAGCTGGGTAGCTGGCTCACCAACAGATTGCGCCGCAATCACGCCAATTGGCTCGTGCGCCTCCACCAATACACCAGTCGCCAAATCTATACCGTAAGCCTTGCGCGGAATACCGTCAACGTCCAAAGTAGAAAGCGGCGACATGATTTTTACGCTAGCAATTGCTTCATCATTTTGGATAGCCGCCGCGACATCTTGCGTAATCAGCTCGCCCGCCTTAATATGTCCCTTAACATCTTCGGCCGCGTAACGACCAATTAAACGATCTTCAAATGTTACTCTGGTGTACTCACTATCTTCACGGTAAATAGCAAAACCAGGATCAACCGTATCTTCGTTGCCATCAACGGTGAAAACGTCTTGCGCAGCATCCACCAAGCGCCGGGTCAAATAACCAGATTTCGCAGTGTTCAGCGCCGTGTCAATCAAACCTTTACGAGAACCACGCGCCGCCACCGTCAGCTCCAAAGGAGTCAGACCTTTTTTGTAATTTGAGCGCACTGGCAGTTCAATTTCTGCGGCCATTTTCAGCTCGTCAAGATTACGTTTGGCCGACACGTTATAAGTGGCGTTAATCACACCGACAATACCCGATACATCGACCACGTTCGAAATCGAACCGCGAGCGCCAGATTGCACAGAAATCGAAATTCCCGTGTCGGTATCGACCAATTTTTGGGTAAATTTATCGCTAATATTATTACGCGCGTTCACCCAAGCGGTACGAATAGCGGTGTGGCGCTCCCTATCAGTAATCAAACCGTCTTTGAAAGCATTCGTGGTGGCCGTAACTTTGTCGTCCGCCTCTTTCAAATCAATCTCGAGATCATCAATGTCAAAGTAGTCAGTCATACCAGTCGACACCGCTGAGCGCGTGGCGTTCTTCAAAGTCAAGTCTTTAATAGCATTCGCCGTATCCGCAGTTACGTCACTACCGTAACGATTAAAAATGCGGGCCAACACTCGGTTCAGCGCTTTTCTGGTCATCACTTCGTTCACAAACGGAAAATCTTCTGGCAAAGCCTCGTTCAGCTTGACGCGCCCTAACGTAGTGTCGCGCAGCTCGCCTTTGTAGCGAATTTTGATATTGGTCTGTGGTTTAATCAGACCTTTATCGCGCGCCAAAACCGCTTCATCTACCGAAGCAAAAACCCGCGGATTCTCGACTTGTTCAGACGGCTTAGCGTAAGTCATATAATACGAACCCAACACAATGTCTTGGTAAATCGACAAGGTAGGCAGACCGTCGGCCGGCTTCAGCAGGTTGTTACGCGCACTCATCAAATCCCTAGCTTCTGCTTGAGCGATTTCTGAGAGCGGCAGGTGAACCGCCATTTGGTCGCCGTCAAAGTCAGCGTTAAAACCGTTAGCCACCAGCGGGCTCAATTGAATAGCCTGGCCCTCGACCAATCGCGGCCTAAAAGCCTGAATGCCCAAACGGTGCAAAGTCGGCGCGCGGTTTAGCAGCACGTATTTGCTCTCGATAACTTCGTCCAAAGCATCCCACACTACAGCCTCACCAGATTCGATCAACCTAGTCGCATTACGGATATTGCTAGCCTCGTCCCATTCAATTAATTTGCTGATAATAAATGGTTTGAATAACTCCAACGCCATTCGTTTTGGCAGACCACACTCGTCCAACGATAATTCTGGGCCGGCCACAATAACCGAACGTCCAGAATAATCAACTCGTTTGCCCAGAAGATTCTGGCGAAAACGACCCTTCTTGCCCTTGAGCAAATCTGACAAAGATTTCAGCGTGCGTCGACCGCCCACGGAAGTAACTGGTTTACCGTGCGCCGAAGAGTTGTCGATCAAAGCGTCAACCGCTTCTTGCAACATGCGTTTTTCATTGCGCCGAATAACCTCTGGCGCGTTCAGCTCAATCATTTTCTTCAAGCGATTATTACGAATAATCACCCGACGGTACAAGTCGTTCATATCAGACGTAGCAAAACGACCACCCGTCAGCTGCACCATCGGGCGCAGTCCTGGTGGCACCACTGGCAGAACCGTCAAACACAGAGATTCAGGCTTAATGCCCGCATTTTTCATGCCCTCAAGTAGCTTCAGGCGTTTTTGGATCTTCACTCGAGATTGACCGCGACGCTTAGCAACGTCCTCTGTCAACTCAGCAATTTCTGCTTCCAAATCAACTTCGCTCAACAACTGATCGATGGCCTCGCCACCCATGCCTACTTCAATCAAATCGCTGTAGTCTTCTTCTAAATTACGATAATCAGCCTCTGAGACCAACGCTCCTTTGACCAGCACACCTAAACGATCCCGCTTGGCCTCATATTTTTCGGTCAACTCGTCCAGTTCGTGGGTTTGCTCAGTCGCTAGTTCCTTGACATTGGCATCTTTGTCGCCAGCCGCCTTTTCATAACGCATTTTAATGGCCACTTTGCCAGCCTCAAATTCATTCTCGTTGTCAGTCAACAATTGATCACGCCGTTCTTCGTCTACCGACAAAATAACGTAGCTAGCATAATAAGCAATGCGCTCCAAATTTTTAACGCTGATGCCTAAAAGTTGCGATATGGCACTTGGTACGCCTCGCATAAACCAAATATGCGCCACTGGCACAGCCAGTTTAATATGCCCCATGCGCTCACGACGCACTATAGATTTTGTCACCAAGTCGCCATTTTTATCAATGGCCGCATCGCGCGCTCGTACGCCTTTAAGTTTAGCGTCGTGCGGATTCAAATCCTTAACTGGCCCAAAAATACGCTCGCAAAACAGTCCGTCGCGCTCTGGTTTTTGGGTACGATAATTAATGGTTTCTGGTTTTGTTACCTCACCATAACTCCAATTCAAAATATCATCAGAGCTCGCCACACTTAGGCGCAAAGCGTCAAAGTCGGCAATGTTCTTTCCTGTGTGTTCCATTATTCGTCCTCCTCTAAGTCGTCATTAAATTCGTCGGCTGTCTCAAAAGACACTCCGTCTTTACTCTCATCAATATCAGAAATCTCCGCGTCAGCTTCGTCATAAACCACGTCCTCGTCATCTTCTTCGTCTTCGCTAACGTCTTGCTCGTCGATTTGGATATGCGGGTTAGTGACGTCTTTCGATGTTACAACGTCTTCAGCATTTACTACTTCATCATCAGTAATCATGTTGACTTTCAGCCCCAAACCTTGCAGCTCTTTAACCAAAACGTTAAAGCCTTCTGGAATAGCAGGGCCCTGAATTTCCATATCTTTAATAATCGACTGGTAAGCCTGCGCCCGTCCAATCACATCGTCTGATTTTATCGTCAACATTTCTTGCAGAGTCGTCGCAGCGCCGTAAGCCTCGAGCGCCCAAACTTCCATTTCACCAAAACGCTGACCGCCGTTTTGCGCCTTACCGCCCAGCGGTTGTTGAGTGACCATAGCATACGGGCCAGTCGAGCGCGCGTGGATTTTATCAGCCACCATGTGGTGCAATTTCAACATATGCATCACGCCAACTGTTGCCCTTTCCTGGAACGGTTCGCCGTTACGTCCGTCGTACAGCTGAACCTTGCCGTCTTCTGGTATACCAGCTTTTTTCAGCTCTTCAACAATCAGCTCATTTTTCACGCCGCCAAATGACGGGGAAGCAACTTTATAGCCCAGCTGCATGGCCGCTGCACCAATATGCACCTCAAACAACTGCCCTAAGTTTGAACGCGAAGGCACACCGATCGGGTTCAACACCATATCAACTGGCGTTCCGTCCGCCATAAACGGCATGTCTTCAACTGGCAGCACCTTAGCAACCACGCCCTTGTTTCCGTAACGACCAGCTAGCTTATCGCCAACCTGTATCTTGCGAGTTTGCGCAATAAAAATCTGAATCTGCTGCAGCACGCCAGATTTCATTTCATCACCATGATCACGATCAAAAATCTTCACGCCAATCACGCGACCAGCTTGTGAATAACCAACGCGTTTTGAGGTGTCGCGCACATCTTTGGCTTTCTCACCAAAAATCGCGCGCAGCAGACGCTCCTCCGAGCTGAGCTCTTGCTCGCCCTTTGGCGTAATTTTGCCAACCAACACATCTCCGGGTTTGACCTCCGAACCAACCACCACGATACCCTGATCGTCCAGATGCGCCAAAGCCTCTTCTGAAACATTTGGAATATCTCGAGTGATAATTTCGTCACCCAGCTTAGTTTCGCGCACATCAATCATTTCAACATCAATATGCACATTCGTGAGTTCGTCATTTTTAACCAAACGTTCTGAAATAACAATCGAGTCGTCCATGTTGTAGCCGCCCCAAGGCATGTAGGCCACCACCACGTCCTTACCCAGAGCGATTTCACCATTGTCGATTGATGGACCCTCAATCAACGGTTGGTCTTTAATAACTTTGTCGCCGCGCTTAACCACTGCTTTTTGGTTATAACAACCAGAATCATTGGAGCGCACAAAGTGCTCTAACTTGTAGTTGAGCGTGTCCTTAGCGCCATATTTCACTTGCACTTCTTCGGCGTCTGCTTTGACGACCTCGCCGTCAGCTTCGGCACAAATCAGCTGCCCAGAATTTTTCGCAATAGTATATTCAAGACCAGTGCCGACTGTTGGCGCCGCCGTTTTAATCAGCGGTACAGCCTGACGTTGCATGTTAGCGCCCATCAAGTTACGACCAATAGCACTACGCTCGACAAACGGAATCAATCCAGCGGTCGAGCCAATCGTCTGGTTGTTTGCCGCGTCTATATAAGTTACGGCCTTAGCTTCCACCAATTTCGGATTCAAATATTCGCGCGCCGACACCATTTTATTGACAAAGCTGCCGTCGTCATCAGTTTCATTAGAGCTATCAGCAATCACCTCTTCGGCTTCTTGCGCGGCGTTCAAATAAACCACTTCATTTGTTACTTTACTCTTGTGAGTTTTGGCGTCTTTGACAACTTTCAAATATGGGGCTTCCAAAAAACCGTACTCATTGACCCGCGCATAAGCCGCCAAGTTCAAAGACAGGCCAATAGCTGGGCCTTCTGGCGTTTCCACCACGCAAATACGCGAATAGTGAGTCGGGTGCACGTCGCGCGTTTCATAACCCGCACGATCTCTGGCTATACCGCCAGGGCCAGCCGAAGTCAAATGACGCTTCTGCGCTAATTCCGACACTGGATTAATCTGCTCCATGAACTGCGACAGCTGCGAGGTCAAGAAGAAATCACGCACCGTAGCCACAACTGGGCGCGTATTCAGCAACTGCGCTGGTGTAACATTCTCAAGTTCAGTCTGCGCCATACGGTCGCGAATGTTCCGACCAATGCGCGCAAAACCAATACGAAATTGATTGGCAATCAGTTCGCCCACCATACGCACGCGACGATTCTGCAAAGCGTCGATATCATCAGGCACTGTGTCGCTCTCGTTCATACGAATAAGTTCTGCAATAATCGCCGTTAAATCATCTATCAACAAAATACGATTCTCGGGAGTATTTTCGGTGTTAACCTTGAGTCGTTGGTTAATTTTATACCGACCGACCCGACCAACATCAAAACGTTTAAAATCAAAAAACGTGCGCTCAATCATCGATTTGGCGTTGTCCAAAGTAAACTGGTCGCCCGGACGCAAACGTCGATAAATCTCCACCAAAGCCTCGTTGGTAGTCTTCGACGAATCTTTGTCGATAGTCGCCTTGATATATTTTTCGGCTCCCTCGACCTTATTAAAAATTTCGTTGATGGCTGCATTCGTGCCAATGCCAAGTGCCCGCAAAAAAGTCGTTACCGTAACTTTGCGATGCTTATCTATAGATACTGAGATCACACCGTCTTTGTTGATATCAAACTCCAACCAACTACCGCGTGTCGGAATAATCTTAGCGTCAATTAATCCCGTTTTCTTGTTAGAAGTAAAAAACACGCCCGGTGAACGAATAAGCTGCGAAACAATTACTCGCTCAACTCCGTTGATAATAAACGTGCCTTGGGTGGTCATCCATGGATAATTACCCAGGAAAAAATCTTTGGCCTCTTTAATCTCGCCAGTCACTTTATTAGTCAACAGCACATTGGCGTACAGCGGCGCCTCAAACGTCAACATTCTGTCTCTGGCTTCAGACTCAGTCTTTTTTGGTTCGCCAAAGTGCGCACCCTCAATCGCCAGCGATAATTTCTTGCCCGTATAATCATCTATCGGATTAATTTCATTTAAAACTTCTGCCAAACCCTGCTCGACGAAGTAACTCCAGGACTCTTTTTGGTGATTAATTAAGTCTGGAATTTCCAGGGCTGCGTCGTGTTTCGCAAAAAACTTGCGCTCGGTAACCCCAGGAATCTTGTTGATATTTTTTGCCATAAAAAGCTCTCTCCTCGCTATTTTACTCTGATATCGCGGCTGTTGTGGTGAAGGATCTTTCCCTTTTGCGCCTGCTTTTGTTAACCTTGTAGTGCGTCAGATAACAAAAAACTCGCCCGCCACGGCGATGCACAAGAAAAGGGTTGCACTACTTCATTACTAGTAATTTTAGCAAATTTTTTTCAAAATGCAATAGTTTTTGGCAATATTTTTTTGTGATAAGTAAAAGGCCCCTGAAGATTTAGGTGAGAATAAATTCTCAAATATCTTCTAGGAGCCTGTGGTTTGCTCGCCTGAGCGAAAACGAATTGTTTTTAGAAAATTAATTCACAAAAAACTTTAAACCTAAGAATACACCAACAGCTAGGCCCAAAAGGACTGCCGCGCCAAAAAAGGCAACGGAGACCATCACGGTTCGACAACCACCATAATTATAGACCTCATCATCGTCAAAGTACTCGCCGTCGTCGAAACCCTCAAACTGCGAATAGTCCATGCCGGCAAATGCGCCCGTTCCTTCTCGAGGCATTTCGGGAGTATTTTTTAAAGCATCCATCTTGCGCCACCTTCCTTATCACAAACCAACATTAATAAAAAGTACCGAGCAGACTTATGAATTTTTGTGTTCAACAAAAGCCACAAAAGCCTACGCCCTACCCTAGCTCCATATTCTATCATAACAACACTAAAAAGTCAATCCTAATGCGCAGCAGAAAAGCAAAAACTGCCTGCGCTCATCTTCCGCTTCTTTTTCTCTACCCGTTCAACTCTGCCAAACGCACCAGTGTCTTTTCGGCCGCCAGTTGGTTGGCAATATTCGCCCGCATATCTGGCGTAGAATACATATCTTTAAGGTTTGGATCACTAAACTGAGTCTGCATGGCCGCCACTCGACCGTCAATTTCTTGCGGAGAAATCTCAATTTTTTCAAGCTCCGCTAACTTTGTTACCACCAGACCCGCCTTGACGCGCTTCTCGGCCATCGGCATTAGATCCTTATCCACCCACGCGGCCTCGTCTTTAAATTTATTCTCTTTCAAAAAATCCTCTAGTTTTTGCCCGCGTGCCGTCAGATTTTGGTTAAATTCAGCCTTCATGGCGGCGATCTGATCATCAATCAACGGCTTCGGCACCTCCAAATTGGTTTTACCCACCAATTCATCTAGCAAATCATTGCGAAAACGCTCGTTAATATTATACTCAGCGCGCATCGTCAGCTCGCGTTCAATGTCGTCTCGCAGTTGCTGCACCGTTTTAACGTTTGGCGCGCCCAGCGAAGCCGCAAAATCGTCCGTGAGTTCTGGCTGCTCCAGTTTGTGAATTTTCGAAACAGTAGTTTTAAACTGCACTTTTTGTCCCGCTAAGTTTTTAGCGTGATAATCTTTAGGAAAAGTCAGCGGAATGTCAAATTTTTGCCCCACTTTAGCGCCAACCAAAGCTTCTTCAAAACCTGGGATAAACTGATTCGAGCCAAGTTTGAGCGGAAAATCTTTGCCCGAGCCCCCAGGAAATTCCTTGTCGTCCTTAGCAAAACGCCCAACAAAATCAATGGTTACTTCATCGCCCAGCTCGGCCTTGCCTTTCTTGGCAGTTTTTTTAGCTTGGCCCGCCAACAGGTTGCCAATTACGCCCTCTATGTCTTCGTCGCGAATCTCAGCTGGCATTTTTTTAGTCGTCAGTTTTTTATAATTAGGCAACTTAATTTCTGGCAGTACCGTAAAATTAGCCGTGAAATCCAATTTCACCCCTGGAGTGAAATTACCCAACTGCACTTCGGGGCGCAATAGCGGCCGAATCCCCTCGTCGTTGATAATAACAATTAACGCATTATTAATCGCCAGTTCCGCCGTACGATTCATCAGCTCCATCTGGTTGATATTCTTTTTGGCCACGTCTTTAGGCACCTTGCCTTCGCGAAAGCCCTTAACTTTAACGTCTTTAATCAGTTCTTTTTCAGCAGTGTCCTGAGCTAATTTCAGCTCCGGTGCCTCTAGCGTTACTTTAATTTCAATTTGATTGTCACTTAGTTTCTTCAATGTCTTTTTCATAATTCCTATCTTAACATAAATCCTCTGAATAAAGAAGAAAGGCGCAAACTTGTCTCAGGGTAAGACCCCGAGCAGTTTACGCCCTTATCGGTTGCGATTGCGGAGAGGAAAAGTTAAAAAGTTTAAAGCCTAATTTTATCTTAATCCAACCAGAAGCGAAACACCACGACACCATCTCGCGTCACCTTTAGTCCCGCCCAGGTGCAAAATACCATCTTGCACCTGGGACGCGCCAACCATGGACATATCGTAGATCTTACGCCTTCGTAATTCTGGGAATGCCAGAACGCCTTCCCCGGTGTAAGGCATGGCGCCAGTCTTGCTGTTTTTGGCCATTAAGTACATGGACAAACTGTCGCGGTAGCTCACGGGAGCTTTTTCAAACACTGGGTCAAAATCAAATCCAACTAACCCCTCGATGGCCTTGACCTGGGTCATTACGTGAAGACTGCCCATCATCCCACTATCGAAAGGCATATTAAGTAATATTAATTTTCTATCGATGCTGTCGAGTGGTTTTTCATCGTAGCGCAAAAACACGCCACAAACGGATACGCCCGTGAACGTGCCGTCTAGATCGTCCTCTGTGAAACCCTTCCGGTCATGACCGGGTATCCAGAGCCTGTCGTAGATGTACTCAGGGTTGGCTAGTTCCGTCAGACGTTCGGTTGATATTACGTCTGCGCCTAAGCGCAAAAAGCACTCTAACTCGTAGCCCCTGACGTATAAACCGTAGACGCTTTCCTGAATCTGTTTTCTCAGCGCGGGCTTTTTCGGCCAGACTACATTTTCCTTATCGCTGTGCTTAGCGATAAAATATGCGTAATCCGTCAATCTATCTATTATTTCCTCGAGTTCCGAGACGACCAGCTGCTTTCTCAGAGCGAGGCGCACCCGGTGACCTTTTGGCAGTGCAAATTCTTTGTAGTTGCCGTCTCGGGCCGCACCTGCAACTACAAGCTTAACACTAGTCAATTTCCTCATAATATTCTCCTATCACATCCGAATTTCTAAAGTCTCTTGTGGTATCCGACCACAATATACCGTGTATTGTATCATAGTTAGAGTCAAATGTCAATGGGCTGCGCCATTGATAACCGCGAGACACCGTGAAAACAAAAACCGAGCTGTTTCGGCTCGGCTTCTGCGGCTTAAAAACCAATGTTATTTGACAATTTTGGTAACCACACCAGCGCCGACGGTGCGACCGCCTTCGCGAATGGCCAAAGTCAAACCTTCGTCCATAGCAATTGGGCTGTGCAATTTAACCTTAAAGGTCACCTGGTCACCAGGCATCACCAACTCTTTGTCGGCTGGCAATTCAACTTCGCCAGTTACGTCAGTAGTACGGAAGTAAAACTGCGGCTTATAACCCTTGGTGAACGGCGTATGACGACCGCCCTCTTCCTTGGTCAAAACGTAAACCTCAGCCTCGAACTCAGTGTGCGGAGTGATAGTACCGGGTTTAACAATAACCTGACCACGCTCGATATCAGTTCGCTCAATACCGCGCAGCAAAATACCAGCGTTGTCGCCTGCTTTAACTTCGTCAATATCTTTGTGGAAAGCTTGAGTACCAGTAACCACAGATTTTTGAGTCTCACGAATGCCAACAATCTCAACTTCGTCGTTAACTTTAGCTTTACCAGTCTCAACACGACCCGTAGCAACCGTGCCACGACCCTTGATCGAAAAGACATCTTCGATAGGCATCAAAAATGGTTTGTCTAGATCGCGTACTGGCTCTGGGATATATTCGTCCATTTTCTCCAGCAACTCAACAATGGCCTCGACATATTTGTCGTCGCCCTCAAGAGCTTTAACGGCCGAACCTTTAACAATTGGCGCATCAGCGTCAAAGTCATTTTTCTTCAATAGCTCGCGAATATCGTCCTCGATAAGTTCGACTAAATCAGCATCTGCAATGTCCATCTTGTTCAAGAAAACCATAATCTTAGGCACACCAACCTGCTTAGCCAACAGCACGTGCTCGCGTGTTTGCGGCATCGGGCCGTCAGTAGCGGCGATTACCAAAATAGCACCGTCAATCTGGGCGGCACCCGTAATCATGTTTTTAATATAGTCGGCGTGACCTGGCATGTCGACGTGAGCGTAGTGACGCTTCTCTGTCTCATACTCTTGGTGAGAAGTCGCAATAGTAATACCGCGAGTTTTCTCTTCTGGTGCGTTGTCGATTTCATCAACACCAACGAATTTGTTGACCTCTGAAGGCCATTTGTCAGCTGTAACTTTTTTGATAGCTGCTGTTAATGTGGTTTTTCCGTGGTCAACGTGGCCCATAGTACCAACGTTTACGTGCGGCTTACCACCGTAAGAATCTGCCATAGATTTCCTCCTTACACTTAAATAAATTTATATTCTTGCGTCGCACGCTATAAAAAAACCCACGACGCGACGATGAACAAATTCTAACTAAAAATCAATTCAAAGTCAAGCAGAATCAACAATTTTTTGAGGATTAATGCTATTTAGCGCAAAAATTGATAGATTACCAAGCTCACGACGACTATTAACACGGTGAATATCAAGAGTGGAATGAAGTTAGTTTTAATGACTCGGCCTTCTTGGCCCGTCAGCCCGACCGTAGCGCTGGCCGCCACCACGTTGTTGATGGCCACAATATTACCAAAGCTACCGCCCACGCATTGCAGCGCCAGAATCAACGTCGTCGGTAAACCCAGAGCCGTGGCGCTAGCAAATTGCGATGGTGTGAATAACATATTGGCAACCGTATTGCTGCCCGAAACAAAGGCTCCCAGTATGCCCAGCACTGGTGAAATCGCCAGATAAACAGGCCCGAGTGCCTGACTCAAGCCCATGGCAATAGCCCCCACCATACTGAGAGTTTCTTCGCCACCAGAGTTTATCATCACCTGGGTCAGGGCCACGCCAAAGACCAATGCTACCGCCGCGCCCCAAACTTGCTTGCCAGTATTTTTTAATATCTCGCCGACGCCCCTACTGCGCACGCCGTGCAAAAATATCGTTATCACCGCCACCACTATAAACCACACGCCTGGCGACCAGAGCGGCGCTATCGTATGCCCCGCACCTGCCACGCCCAAAATATCTGTCCAAGCAAAACCGACACCCTTAAGCCAGCTCCCCAAATCCCAAAACGGCAGCCGCGTCAAAACCAATATCACCACAATCATCAAATACGGCAGCCAGGCCCTCAATGTGCCCATTTTCTTGGGGTGGATATTTTTGGTTTTAATTTCCGCCTGCAGCTCAAGCGTCAAATGTCGCTTCGGCACCAGCCAACCTTTTTTAGTAATCAACACCACCACTAGCAGACCCACCACAGCACCTACTATACTTGGCAGCTCCACACCAAAAATCAACGCCAAAGTCAGATATGGCACCACGAACGCTGCCGCCGCGACCAGAGTAAACGGAATAATTTCAATAAATCTTCGCTTGAAATTGTCTATTTTCTGCATTTTCAATAAAACAAACATACCGACCAGTGGAACTATCAAACCAACCACGGCGTGAATGCCCGCAGTCAAAGCCACTACCGCACCGCCATCAACCTGACCAGCGACAATGGATAGCTCAGTCAACATTGGTGTACCAGCCGCGCCAAAGGCCGTGGCGGTACCGTTACAAATTAGAGCAAAAGCGACCGCTGCTAGCGGCGCAAAACCAGCGCTGACTAGTAGCGGCGCTGCCAAGGCCGCCGGTACCCCAAAACCCGCGGCGCCCTCCATAAAACTGACAAAAAACCAGCCGATCAACAGCGCCTGCACGCGCGCGTCCACGCTGATGGCCATCAAAGATTTCTCAATAGCCCGCATGCCGCCCGAATGTTTCAAAACATTCAACAGCAAAATCGCCCCAGAAATAATCAATATAATGTCGATCGCCTTCAACCCGCCCAGCACAGTCCACGCCGACAATTCCAGCACATTCATGTTCCAAAAGAACATCGCGATTAACACCGCTGACAACCAAGCAAAAAACAGCGTCAAACGGCTAGAAAGTTTTAGCCACACTAGCAGTAAAATACTCAGTAAAATCGGGAAGAGCGCTAATACAAAAGACATACGACCTTATTTTAGCATAAACTATTTAAATCTGATCAACCGGCTCAATACCCAGGATATCCAACGCAGTGTTAATGGCCGTCAGGGTCGCCTCAGATAGCAGCAGCTTCTTGGCGGTTTCTTGTTCGTTCTCAGTAATGAACTTTTCGTTACCGTAAATCGAATTGAACTGGCGGCAAACATCAATCAAAAATTCTACCAACTGATTTGGTGCTAATTCGCTAGTGGCCGCTTTGATGATTTCAGGCAGATAATTGACCGTGGCCACCAAATTTTTCTCGGCTTCATTCCAGGAAAAATCACCGTTGTCTTGAGTTTCGCCAATTTTGCGCATCACTGACAAAATCCGCGCCCTGGTGTACAGCACATAAACTCCGCTGTCTCCTTGCAAATTAGTCAGCTCCTTCAAGTCAAGCACCGTATCCGTCGTTCGCCCCGGCTTCAACATAGCAAATTTGACCGCTGCCACACCAATAGCATCGGCTTTTTCTTCGGAATAACCGCGATCTTGCTTGAGCAAATAATTTTTGACTTCATCTAAGATTTCGTCCAAACTTAAAGCTCCGCCGCGCGACGAAATCTTTTTGCGTTTGCCGTCTTCGTCCCTAAAACTCACCAAACCATATGGCACATGAGTAAAATCTTCCAACTTACCAATGCCCAACTGCTCACAAACCGCAAAAACCTGCTTCAACGCCAACGTCTGCTCCGGGCCAACCACCCAAAACAACTTGTCTGCTGAATATTCCGCTTTCTTCAAGCGCGTCAACTCCAAATCTTGCGTGATATACAGCGAAGTGCCGTCCGATTTTTGCACAATAGTATTGGGGATATTGTAATCTTCCAGCTTGGTCAAAATCGCCCCATCGTCTAACCTTGTAAAAACGCTCTTTTTCAGCCCTTCGTCGACTAAGTTTTTACCCGCCTGATAGTGATCGCTCTCATGCCAATCATTATCCCAGCGCGAACCGATGCGACCCAGCGTCGCAAAAATCCCCTCGTGCGCCCAGTCAATAATTTTCTGCCACAATTGATGCGTCTTCTCATCACCGCTCTCCCACGCCACCGTCATGTCCCGAATTTCGCGATCGGCCTTATCATCGCTCTTGGCTGCGTCTGAGCCTTCTTGATAACACTGCCCCACGAAGTGATCTGGTTTCAACCCTAGCGACTCTGGCGTCTCATTTTGGTGAAACCTCTCGTACGCCCACATGGCCATAGAAATAGCAATGCCTCGGTTATTATCAATCCAATCACGCACTACTTTTGCTCCGCCAACTTCTCCTAAATTAGCTATGCTCATACCAACCAGATTATTCCGCAAATGTCCGATGTGCATGGCTTTGTTCGGATTAGGGCTAGTGTGCTCCACCTCCCAAATTTGCCCTTGCAAATCTTCGTGCTTACCAAAATCCTTGCCCGCGCTCACCACTTGCTTAGCGCACTGCGTAATCGCAAGGTCAGTCAAATGAAAGTTAATAAAACCCCGCTCGCTTGACGCTGTAAAAAGCTCGCTCTTCACACGCGTCGCTAGCTCCTCCGCCAGCTCTAGCGGATTTTTGCCCAAAGTTTTTGCCAACACAAATGCCACGTTACTCACATAGTCCGCCTTAGTTTTATCAGTCGGAATCTTGACCAGCTCACCGTCAAAATCAGCGCTCGGCAATACTTTTTTCAGCTCGTTCTCGATCTCCCGTTTGATATCCATGAATCCATTCTAGCATAACTTATGTTAAAATAAGTTCATGGATAAAGACAGCCAATATCCAAAAGGTTTTTTATGGGGCACGGCCACTGCGGCGCACCAAGTCGAAGGAGACAACAACAACCAATGGACGCGCTGGGAGCAAGCCAACGCTGCGCGCCTGGGTCGGGAATTTCGCAAGAGCAACTGGTTCATACCAGAGCTGGAGCGCTTTGCCAAGCTGGGCGAAAATCCCGAAAATTACATTTCTGGTCGCTCGACCGATCATTATCATCGTTACGAAGAAGATTTCAAAATTTGCCAAAAACTGGGTTTTAATTCTTTTCGTTTTAGCGTTGAATGGTCACGCATTGAACCTCGCCCCGGCGAGTGGAGCGCCCCAGCCATTCAACATTACAAAAAATACATCAAGTCCATGCGCGCGCACGGCCTAGAGCCCGTTTTGACTTTATTTCATTTCACTACGCCCACCTGGTTTGCAGACCGCGGCGGTTTTTTAAAACGCAAAAACGTGCGCTACTTTACACGCTTTTGCCAAAAAGTCATCAAAGAAATTGCTCCCGATGTTAACCTGGTCATCACCATCAATGAACCGGAAGTCTTCGCCTCGGCGGGCTATCTTGTTGGCGAATGGCCACCCATGGCTCGATCAAAAATACAACTGCTCAAAGTTATTTTTAACCTAGCTCACGCCCATAACATCACCGCGCCTAAACTGCGCGAGATTAATCACGAGATTAAACTGTCGATCGCTACTGATTCTGTCAACTACTACCCCGGCAATAAAAACCCGCTGACCAAACTGGCGGTTTGGGTTTGGCGTACTATAGGTGATGATTTCTTCTTGAGTCGCGTCCGTAAAAATTGTGATTTCATAGGTGTGAATTATTATTTTGCTTCGCGCATGTTCGGTTTTAAATTTGCTAACGGCAACAAACGCCTGTCTGATTTGGGCTGGGACATGCGGCCTATGGACATCAATTTTGTTTTAAAACGCCTCTGGAAAAAATACGGCCTGCCGCTGCTCATCACCGAAAATGGCCTGGCCGACAAATACGACAAAAATCGTCAGTGGTGGTTGGCTGAGACCTTTGCCAGCCTAGAATACGCGCTCGAGCAAAACGTGCCGATATTGGGGTATCTCCACTGGTCGCTGCTGGACAATTTCGAATGGGCGCGCGGCGCTTGGCCGTGTTTTGGTTTGGTCGGCGTTGACTACAACAATGACCAGCGACGCGTCGTTCGCTCCTCGGCGCATTATTATGCCGATTACATCAAAAAACACCGCTGAACATTTGCCAACCCCACCCCCATATGCTAAACTTTAACTATTATTAATTAAGACATAATGAGGAGGAAAGAGTTATGTTTCTAGCGGTATCATCTAGTTATTACGGAGGCTACAGCGGCCTTTCGAGTAGCGCGTCGACAGGCCAATTAAGCGTAGGCATGGGGACTGGCGCGTTGATTTGGACAATCATCTCTATTATTCTGGCTATCATAGGCGGAATTTTAGTCTACGCGCTATTTTTAAACAAGAAAAACGAAGGTAAATTCAAGGGTTTTCTGGGCTGGCTTTACAACTTTCTCAAGTTCAAGACTATGAGCATTGAGATTATTCTGAAAGTTTGCTACTTGATGACCGCTATCTTCTTTACCCTGTGGTCGTTCACTTGGTTCGGCACTGGTTCAACTTGGTGGATGTTCTTCGTCTTCATCATCGGTGGCAACCTAGCTACCCGCCTGGTTTATGAATTGTCGCTCATCATGGTGATGATTTGGCGCAACACCGAAGAAATTCGCAAACACAGTAAAAAATAATCGACCACCACTTTTAAAAACCGCTTCTATCAAAGAGGCGGTTTTATGTTAAGGACAGCGCGAGCACCAGAGCACGTTCGTGTAAATCCTTGATTGCGCTTAAGGTGCGTGCTAGAATGTCCGTATGGATACAAACACAAACCCTCCAGATTACGACTCGACAGAAACCAGTGACATGCTCATAATTAAACCAAACCCGCGGTTCGGAAGATTTGAGTTTCTTATGCCTACATGTATAGGTTTAGTGTTTTTGGCGATGGGGCTAGCCACCATATTCATCGATCGGCCCAGTGGCACTCAAACCGCATCTGCTGTCGGGCAGATTTCAAATATCCAACAAGGCGAGAAGTCTTGCTGGGTTACTTACGATTTTGTAGTCGACGGTCAACAATATACTGGGTCAGCGAACTACGGTTCTAGTGAATTCTGCAGATTAAGGATACAAGATTCTGTGGAGGTCCACTACAATCCCGCCCACCCGACCGACAATTCTTGACGTAATCCCAAAAAATCTTCGTCTCCGCTGTTGGGCGGCATAATCTTTGCAGCAGTTGGCGTTTTGTTCCTAGTGTCAAGTTTGGTGAGTTTGATAAGGTTTAAGACGGGCGACGCTACTGGTGACGGCTTATACAATGACGGGTCACCAGCTACCGACGAACAAATGAAACTGATTGAAAATGGTTTTAGAGAGCTTGGACGATTTCATGAGCTCAAAAAACGCCCGAACCAAGCCGAAGCACGGGAAATATTAGACGAGATTAATAAACAACGGTTCAAGAAATCAAGCGAGTAGAAACCGCGTGACGAGACCTTCGAGCTTTTTCGACATAAGCTCACACAAAAATCAACCGCTCGCGGATGGTTGATTTTCTATTTTGTCGAAACTGTTGAACTAGTGACTAATAAACCTTACAAATCAGTTCGCCGCCCAGACCCGCCTTAACGGCCTCGCGCGAAGTCATCACGCCTTTGCTGGTCGAGATTATATAAACCCCACGACCAGACTTGACTTTAGGAATCTCCGCCTTTTTGGCGTAAACGCGGCGACCAGGTTTGGACACGCGATCAATCTCGTGGATAGTCGAAACGTCCCCCTCACCCATGATAGTAACTATCAAATTAGCGCGCGGCTCAGCTTTTTCAATTTTGACATCTTTCAAATATCCCGCGGCCTTCAGCACTCGCGCCACGGTTTCTTTTTGTTTGCTAGTCGGCAGCACCACTTCGGTTTTGCCAACAGCAATCGCGTTACGGATTCGGGTCAGGAGATCCGCAATTGGGTCAGTAGATTGTAAACTCATATTCTATTTCTCCTTTCCTTTACCAACTTGACTTTGTCACGCCTGGGATTTCGCCCTTCGAAGCGTGTTCTCTAAAACTTATTCTGCTCAGACCAAACTTACGCATATACGCACGCGATCGGCCAGTCTCGTTGCAACGATTCTTGCGACGAGTCGGGCTAGAATTACGCGGCAGTTTTTGCAGCCCTTCTTGATCACCCGCAGCTTTTAGTTCTGCCCGCTTAGCAGCATATTGTTCATACATTTTCTGTCGCTTCAAATCACGAGCGACTATTGAGGTTTTCGCCATTATTTCGCTCCTTTCTTTTCAAACGGCATACCGAATTTTTCTAACAACTTTTGGCTAGCCGAGGCCGAACCATTTTTAATAACAAACGTTATTTGCAAACCGTGCAGGGTAGTGGTGTCCTCGAAGCTCAACTCTGGAAATATCGACTGCTCAACAATACCAAGATTGTAGTTGCCCTGTCTGTCAAAACCGCTCAGGCGAACGCCGTGAAAGTCGCGCACTCGCGGCAAGCTCACGTTCACCAAACGGTCAATAAACTCGTACATTTTATCGCCCCGCAAAGTAGCGCTCAGACCGACCTTGTTCATGCCTTTGCGAATTTTGAAACTCGCAATCGACTTTTTCGCCATGCGCTCTACCGGCACTTGACCAGTAACTTTGGCAATCGTATTAGCCACCACAAGCCAGTAATTTTTGTCGTCTTTGTTGCGCCCCATACCACTAGCCACCACGACTTTCTCAATTTTCGGCACTTGGTTAATATTTTTCAACTCCAACTCTTCTTTCAGTTCCCGCGCGATTTTCTCATTATAAAGAGATTTTAAGCGAGGTTGTATTTTCTTTTCCGCCATTACTTAATCTCCTTTCTGGTCTTCTTAGCAACGCGAACTTTTTGGTTATTATCGTTCAATTTGAAACCAACTTTGGTGGTTTTTTCGCCGTCCAGCAGCGCCACATTAGAAACGTGCAGACCAACATGAATATCTTTTTTGCCGCCCTTGGGATTAGCCGCAGTTGGACGAATGTGTCGCTCTCGAACATTCACTTTTTCAATGAAAACTTTGTCGCCCAAAACTTTTACTACTTTGCCGTCCTTGCCTTTTTGACCGCCAGCAATTACCTTGACCGAGTCGCCTTTTTTAATTCTCAACATTACAAAACCTCCGGTGCCAAAGACACAATTTTATAATAACCCAAATCGCGCAACTCCCGAGGAATCGGGCCAAATACGCGCGTGCAACGTGGCTCTTTATTTTCGTCAATAATCACCGCAGCATTTTCATCAAACCTAATCGTCGAACCATCTTTGCGGCGAATCTGATCAACAGTACGCACCACCACCGCTCTCACCACTGATTTTTTCTTGACCTGACCAGTAGTCGAAGCATCTTTCACGGTCGCCACTATCACATCGCCAACGCGAGCATAACGACGTCGCGTACCGCCCAACACACGAATGCACAAGATTTCCTTGGCACCGCTATTGTCGGCAACTTTCAAGCGAGACTCTTGCTGAATCATTTTATTTCTCCTCGCTTTCTGGAGTTTTTTCGACAGCCTTCTTGGCCTTTACTGCGGCTTCTTTTTCGGCCTCTTTCTTAGCCTCAGTCTTGGCTTTACGTTCAGCCATCTTAGCGTCCATCTCTTCTTCAACTTCAGCTTTCTTGACCGCCACCGACTCATGACCATGTTCCAAAACTTTGCTCAAAACAAACCGCTTAGTTTTAGAAACCGGTCGATTTTCGATAATTTCTACTCTGTCGCCTTTCATCGCTTCATTTTGTTCGTCGTGCGCCACAAATTTACGATTCTTGGTAAACTTCTTGCCATACAACGGGTGAGTTTCCCGCGTAACTTGTGTGACCACTATGGTTTTATCCTGAACGGCCGAAGTAACAATGCCTACAATTTTCTGTTTCGCCATTATTTCTCTCCTTCTTTCTGCTTCGCTTCCCGAGCTTTCTCGTTCAAGATAGTTTTGGCGCGCGCTAAGTCTTTGCGAGCTTTGCTAATCACGCGCGGGTTAGGCAGGCTGCCATCAGCCAAGGCTTTTTTAGCGCTTAGCAAATCTTTTTCCAGACCAGCAATATGTGCGGCCAATTTCTCGGTCGACATCTCACGCAAGTCCTGGGCTTTAATGATTTTTGCCACTTACTATCCTTTCTTATCTTACTACTATTTAACAATGTAAACAATTCCCGACTCACCAGTATTTGACACTAGTCAAACTTAGCAATTTCGCGAATTTTTGGTTTATGTTGGACTCATTCTAGCACAACAAACAGAGAAAATCAAGAGCTGGTTTCAACTGACGGCTTTAAGTCCGCGCGCGCTGGCCTCTCGTTTAGAATGCTCACACCCGCAATAATCCTGACGGTACAATTTCGGTTTTTTCATTTTTATAACTCTAACCTAAAAACATCTGTCTCGCGAATTTGCGCGCCCTTGGCCATATAAAATCCGTGTGCGGCTTCGCGACTCGGATTGCACGTCCATTCAATTCGCTTGGCTCCCTGTTCGCGACTCCAATTCTCAATCTCTAGCCACAGCGCACCACCAACATGTTGTCCGCGCGCAGCTTCACTCACCACAAAATCTTCCAGATAAGCTATCCGCCCCGCCACTGGGCCCATAATCAACGACATTGTCGCCATGCCAACTGGTTGGGCCAATTTGTCGCGCGCCACCAATAAATCATGGCTGGGTGAATCCATAATATCCCGCAACAGCTTCTTGTCTATTTGGCGCCCCTCAAACTTCTCAGTCAGCTCTAACGCCAACTTGCCCAATTGTTCCACATCGTCTCGTTCGCAAAAACTCAATCTCTCAACGCTAGTCATTGTGTATATTCTAGCATCTTTATGATATATTTGCTAGCAATGAAACCATCAGACTTTAGTTACAATTTGCCAGAAAACTTAATCGCCAAACATCCGCCGCGAACGCGCGGAACTTCGCGCCTACTAGTTTTAGACCGCCGAACCGGTCGCGTTCAAGATTCTCATTATGCGAATCTGGCCGAATTTCTTGACCCTGGCGATCTTCTAATCATCAACGACACTAAAGTTATGAAGTCGCGCCTCATTGCTACTAAGAAAAACGGTGCCAAGCGCGAATTGGTCGTCTTGGAAAAGCACCTAGCCGACACCAATTGGCATCAACACCAAGTGCTGTATCGCGGACGACTTCAGACGGGCGAAGAATTGTTTATTGATCAACACAAACTAGAGGTGGTGGACATACTCGGTAATGGGCTAGCGATTATTCGCTCAAAATCAGACTTGCTAGAACTCACTAACGAGTATGGCACGCCCCCTCTGCCACCCTACCTCAAGCGCGACGCTACGCCCAGCGACACCGAGCGCTATCAAACGGTTTTTGCCCGCAATTTAGGCTCGGCCGCCGCACCGACCGCCAGCCTGAACATGACCGACTCGCTACTTGAAAAACTCCGCGCCAAGAAAATAAAAATTACCAGCCTGACCTTGCGTGTCGGGTTGGGCACTTTCTTGCCAATCCGCGTTGATGATATCCGAAAACACCGAATGCACGCCGAATACTTCGTGTTGCCAACCCAGACTCTCACCGCTATCCGCCACGCCAAGCAAAGTGGTTATCGCGTTATCGCCCTCGGCACTACAGTGGCCAGAACGCTAGAATACTGTGCCAAGACAATCAACGCGCAAGCGACTCCTAGCGAAGTGCGCGGCGAGGCCGATATTTTCATATACCCAGGATATAATTTTAAAATCGTCGATGGCCTGCTCACCAACTTTCATGCGCCCAACTCTACGGTGTTGATGTTAGCGGCGGCGTTTGCCGGCTGGGATAACTTGAGCGCAGCCTACGAGCACGCCAAATCGGATTCTTACAAATTTTTGAGCTACGGTGATAGTATGTTGATTTTATGACAGCGGCCATCAGCTTTTGGCGATAATACATTAAATTAACTCCGCGCCGTACTTTGACAGAAAGTATAGTATCGGGTAAAATCTACAGAGATGAAAGCATTAGAATTCAAACTTGAACAAAAACTGCCGGGTACGCTGGCCCGTACTGGTGTTATTTCGACGCCTCATGGAAAAATTCACACTCCGGCGCTAATTGCCGCTGCCACCAAAGGCACCGTCAAAGCTCTGACCTTTGACCAGCTTGACCAACTCGGAGCCGAGAGCATGCTGGTCAACACTTATCACCTCTTGCTTCAGCCGGGCCTGGAAGTTCTAAAGCAAGCTGGCGGTATCCACGGTTTGTCGGGTTTTACCCGCCCGATTTTTTCAGACAGCGGCGGTTTTCAAATTCTCTCACTGCCTGATGTGAAGGTAGCCAACCACGGCGTTACTTTTCGTTCGCACCTTGATGGTAGTAAATTCGACATGACCCCAGAAAATTCCATGCAAATTCAACACACCATTGGCTCGGATATTCACATGGCGCTAGACGACGTGGTCTGGTCAACCTCTGACGAGACAACTATCATGCGGGCCATGCGCCGCACTCATGATTGGCTAGAACGTTGCATGGCTGAGCATAAAAAACTCAATCAAGCCCACCAAGACGCGGGGCAACCGCCACAAGCGCTCTTTGGCATTGTTCAGGGTGGCAGGTTTCTTGAACATCGCACCACTAGCGCTAAATTTGTCGCTGCGCAAGAGACTGACGGTTACGCCATTGGCGGCATGTACACTGCTGAGGAAGGCGAAGAGTTTTTGCCCACTATTAACACAATTTTGCCCGCGACCAAGCCCCGCCACTGGTTGGGCATGGGTGCCGAACCGCGCGACTTCTTTGTGGGCGTGCAAAACGGTATTGACACTTTTGACTGCGTGGCCGCCACCCGCCAAGCCCGCAATGGCGCGCTCTATACCAGGGACGGTCGCATTAACATCCGCAACGCCAAATTCAAAACTGATTTTTCACCTATTGACCCCGAATGCGATTGCTATACCTGTCAGCACCATAGCAGAGCCTACCTTAATCATTTGTTTCGCGCTGGCGAAATCACTGGAGCGACCCTGGCTAGCATTCACAATGAACACTTCTCGATTCGGCTAGTCCAGCAAATACGCCAATCTGTCAAAGACGGCTCGTTCATGGATTTTCGCGACCGCTGGCTAGCTAGATATTACAAAAACTAGTTTGAATTATTGACTTATCAGCCTTGTTATGATAAAATACTGACAGAGGGTACTCTCGCTCAGCGAAGGTGCTTTTACTTTTACAATTTGTTTTTCTACGAGAAAGAAAGGTGGTGCGTACAGATGTACAGCCAAGAACTTGCCGATGAAATTTCTGACAGAAATTATATCATCGCGAACAACAACCAAATAGTTTGGATAAATAACTTGAGAATTCAGGAAATTAATGCCTTGATTCTTACAGTGGCAAATGCTGATCACAATGTTAGTTTTTTCCAAAAGCTGAAGCGGCTATTTCTGGGTCTCAAACCCCAGCAATACAAGTTTGGCAAGCTGGAAGAGCTTGAGGAGTTGAAAGAATTGGATGACCCCGACGACCAGCAAGATCCGCTCGATGAAGAATTGCAAGACGCACTGTTTGAACAGTACGGGACCAAACCCAACCGACGGAAATCGCAATAGAAATAGAAAGGAGTTGATTGCAAATGACAGTCAATATCCCCGCGGAGATTCAGCAATGGATCGACGTTAAATCATCGTTCGTCGACTATAAAAAGTTTCAGGGTGATGAAGATGCGCGAAAGCTAAGTCGTGAAAAGTTTGCTCGCGGAGAAGTCGAGTTTCCGGAATATTTATATCCGGAGCTGGAGAATCTCTACGCAACAGACAGCTTTATGAGTAAGCTCGAGCAAACTAGCGAAGCAGCTCGAAATCTACTGCTGGCTGGCCATGCTTACAAAGAACAAGGAGATATTCCGCTTTGGGCTGTCTGTTCGCTAGAGGGCGGAAGACACATACGCAACCTCAACAAGATGGAGCTTGTGCGGGGTGCTGAATGTCTTTTGCGTACTGGCGATCCACAACGTTTCGTACAGTACAATCGCCTGCTTCATGGTGTGGTAGCGCCGGAATTGTTCCAGATTGCATTGCAGCCTGAAACAATATTTAACGACCAACTCATGAACCAATTAAACGGTCTCGTATATAACCGTTGGGGTGACGCTCTTGCAGTAGCACCAGAAACTGACGACGAGGTGGTATATAATGCCCAGCAGATTGTCTACGTTCTGAACGAGGCTATGATGGTGCTCAATTATCATGCTGCTGGTTATGCGGCAGAGATTAGCGAGGCCCACTCAACAATTGCTACGAACCACGGCAAGAAGCGAGTGTTCGTGCCACCAAGCCGACAGATGACTGCGGCGGCCCTGAGGGGGCGCATAGTTCATGAACTGGTTATTCACGTCGGACGAGGTATATCAGGTAAAGAAACTGGTTACAAGTCCCTTGAAAGTGGCACGGCTGATTACTTGGAGAAAGAAGAAGGCCTAGCCGTACTTTTGGAATGTGGCGCCTCTGGCAGTTGGGAGAACGAAGGCATCGATAGAGCGCGCAAGCGTTATATCGCGGCCGGCTTGATCGCGGGCATTGACCGCAAAGAGGCACTTCCCCGTGACGGTCGCGAGACCTTTGAGGATTTGCTGAGCGTTTATTCGTTTAGCGAGGCCGAGGCTCTGACTCATCTTGACAATGCCTTTAGGGGTACCGACTGGAAGCAGCCGGGCGTATTTTATTCTAAACTGCAAATTTATTTTGCAGGGCTAGTCAACAACGTCAGTTTTTTGGCAAGGGCCGACAACCTGGAGCAAGCTATCGATTTTGCTTTAATTGGTAAATTCGATCATACTGGAGAAGAGGCCAACATCGTCAAAAATCTGTTTGATACGGCCCCTGTCTAGAGTAGAGAAACAAATGTAAATCAACTTACACGGCCCAGCCGCTTCCTAGAAGCGCTGGGCCTTTCTCTTTTGTGTGGATTTTTAAAAGCTTAATTTTTTGGCGATTCGGACTTGGCTGCCAATTTTTTAGCGTCTTTTTCTTTTTCGACCTTGTCTTGGCTGCTCAATTTTTTCCTGACAATAATTTCACGAATCAAAATTTGCAGACATCCCGCTGCTGGTATCGAAATCAGAATGCCCAAGAAACCGCCGCAATAAGTACCAATCACCACCGCAATAAGTACCATCAAATTAGAAATGTTAACGCGCTTTGCGAAAATTTTCGGCACAAATATGTTGTTTTGAATTTGCTGAAAGATGATGAAGTAAGCGGCAAAAATAAGCGCTGCCGGCCAACTATAAAGCAACAGCAGCAAAGAAACCACCGTGCCAGAAACAGGCGAACCAAACATCGGAATAAACGCGCAGACAAACATCACCAGCATCGAAGGTATGACCACGTCAATTGGCACTGGTGCAACCAGCGTCGCAACAAAAACCGCCAGACCGCAAACAATTGCCGTCATTAAACCAAGTAGCGCCGCGCCGTTGATATAGCCGGTTACCACATGGTACATTTTTTCAGCGATTCCCTGGTGGTGTTCGCGTCGCGCCTTGTCGGTGTACGCCAGCCGCCAGAAACGCTCCGTCCACATGGGCCCCTCAATCAACATAAACAACGTCATCACAACAACCAGCGTCGCCACGATCAAAGCATTCAACAAACCGCCAAACAGGCCCACCACATTCTGGGCCGCATTGCTCAGCATACTGACGATACCGCTTTTCGCACTGTCAACGACCTGGGTGTACTGTTCTTCCAGACCATGATCGCGCAAAAATTCATAAACCTCATCGCTCGATTGCTGCAATTGGCTAAAAGTGTTCGGCAAACTCGAAACAAAAGTTACCGTTTGTTTAGCAAAAAGTGGCACCACCGTGTAAAAAGCCAGCACCGTCACCAAAATCAACCCGGCCAAAGCTATAATGGCCGAAGCCGAGCGCGATTTTATATATTTCGCCAAAAACACTGTCGGCCGATTCAGCACCACCGCCAAGAAAAACGCCACAAAAATCATCACCAAAGCCGGCAAAGCCCAGCGCACCGCCAACACAGCCGCCACAATCGCCAGCGGCACCAACCAAAAACGCAGAATTGTTTTGGTCGAAATACTTATGTGTTTCCTCGGAGTTTTATCCATATACACATTGTAACACTAATTTTCGGTTGCTTCAAGGGTTGGCCCATGATGTGCTAAAATGAGTTCATGAAAAAATTATCAGAAATCATGGCGCCGGATTGGGCAACGGCCATGAAACCTGTCGAAACAGATATTCGTAAAATGGGCGACTTCTTGCGTGAAGAAGTGCGTGCTGGGCGGCGATTTTTGCCGCAAGCTGAGAACATTTTCCGTGCTTTTTCTACTCCGCTCAAAGACGTACGGGTGTTGATTGTTGGCCAAGACCCCTATCCTACGCCAGGTCATCCCATTGGCTTGAGCTTCGCGGTCGCCAAAAACGTTAAGCCTCTGCCTAAAAGTTTACAGAATATTTACCAAGAGCTCACAAACGATCTCGATGTGCCACCACCGCCAGACGGCGATCTGTCACGCTGGAGCGAGCAGGGCGTTATGTTGCTGAATCGCACTTTGTCGGTTCAATCTGGCAGACCAAACTCCCACGCCGGTAAAGGGTGGGAAGCCGTCACCGAACAAGCCATCAAAGTCCTCAATCAGCGCGACGAACCGCTGGTTGCGATTCTCTGGGGCGCCAACGCTCGTCAACTAAAACAGTTTTTGACCAGTCCAGAAATTCTCATTTTAGAGTCTGTGCACCCGTCGCCGCTGTCGGCGTCTGGCGGCTTTTTTGGCTCCAAACCTTTTTCTAAAACCAATGACTATCTGAGAGCAAAAGGCCTCGAGCCTATTGACTGGTCTTGAGTTGCCACTTAGCTTACGCTTTGTTATAATTAACCCATGAATGACGACAGTCAAAATCCAGTAACGCCCGTGCCGGGAACAGATCCAGGTGCTGGCGAACCAAATCCAACGCCAAATATCGAACCCGCGCTAGATCAAACGCCAGTTGCTGAACCCGTACTAAACCAAGTGCCGGCTGTCGATGCTGCGCCTAGCCAACCTGCGCCCGGCGAATTGTCGCAGCAGCCAACACCTCAACCAGCGCCACTACAACCAGAACAACCTGACCCCGCACCCGAGCCAAACTACGCTTTTGCGCCTCCAACCCCAACCAAAAAGAAAAAGCCGCTGCTGGTCATCATCGTAAATGCTCTGGTACTTATTCTCTGCGTTGGCGCTCTAGCGTATTTTCTGCTGACTGACAAACAAAATAATCCGGAGCCCACTCACCAATCTAGCAGCCAACAAACGCCCGCGTCATCCACGCCAGCGCACGCCGAGGGCATCAACATTGTGCCGACGTTTGACGACACTATCAACGCCAACAGTGCTTGGTGCGGCACCTTCCAACTGATTTGGAATGATTTGAAAAACGAAGTCGTCCACCAAGATATTGACTTTGGCGACGTTCAAATCGCCATGGTGGACAACCTCAACAAAGGGTCGTTCAACACCTCTATGTTGTCGAACGACTACTATTTTAAAGCCCACGGCCCCAAAACACCCGCGCTTAAAACTAAAATCGAAAACGGCATTAAACAAAAATTTAGCGAAACCAGCGACATTTTAGACACTATTGACTGGAGCGAAAACGGCGACTACGTTCTCTACGCCATGCTAAAACGAATTTTTGAATATCAATACGAATTTGCAAAACTAGACGCCGCGGATTTTGGCGACTATCAAGAAGTCAACTACTTCGGCCTTGACGGTCCCTCTCAAGACGCCGCGCGCAACCAAATTGAAATTTTATATTACGACTCTGCTGACAGTTTTGCGATCGCCATCAATACCAAAACTGGTGATGAAGTGATTTTTGTCAAAAATCCAGAGGGCGATTCGTTTGGCGAAATTTACAACAATATGAATGACGCGACTAAAAAATATGACGACGCAAAGCGCTTGCGCGACCAAGACACTTTCAAGGCACCAAACCTAAAACTGAACGAGGTGCGCAAGTACGACGAATTGGTCGGGCACCCGTTTCCTGTTAAGCAGCCTAATTCAGAGCCAATGGTCATCATAGACGCTATTCAAACCATTCAGCTGAGCTTGGACGAAAAGGGCGGCTCGGTTAGAAGTGAAGCAATGATGCACGCAGCAACGGGCATGGTTGAACCGCCAACAAGGCCCGAGGAGCCTCGCTACTTCAATGTCGACAGCACCTTTGCGTTGTTTATCCGCCAAAAAGGTCGCCCTCAACCATACTTCGCCACACGCGTCGATGACATCACCAAGTATCAACCCGCGTCTTAATTGCTGTTTTTTCCAAGCAATACCGCGCGCAAAAACCCGAGCCCAAGCTCAGGCTCGATGCCAGATTACGCCGCCCTTAGCATCATCCAAAACTATGCCTTGCTGGTCTAGCACGTTACGAATTTCATCTGCCAAAGCCCAATTCTGACTAGCGCGAGCTTCTTCGCGCTCGGCTATTTTGGCTTTCTGTTCGTCCGTAATATCATCAGTCAAAGAAACCACCGACAACCCCAACTCTCTTGAGCAAAAAACCGCCAGCGCCGTCAAAGCTAGATGATTGACCCCGTCTGAGCCCGCGAACAAAGTAAACGCTTCGTCCAAATATTTCAATGCCTCCGCTACATTTAAATCGTCCATCATCGCACCAATCGCCTGATCGACCAACGCGTTAACTCGCTCCAGCTGCGCTTCGTCTCGACTGTCCTCGGTTTGATAAGTCAGCTCAAAAACATTCTTCCACTTATTCAAACGATTGCTCGCCGCCTCTAAATTCCCCCAAGTAAAATTAGTCGTCTTACGATAATGTCCCTGCAAAACCAACAGTCGGAAAGCCAGCGGCGAAAACCCCCGGTCCGTCACATCGCTCAACTTGTAAAAATTGCCCAAAGACTTGCTCATTTTTTTGCCGTCCACTAGCAGATGTTCATTATGGAAAAAATAATTAGCCAATTTTTCGGGCTGCTGCCCAGCCGTGCTTTGAGCAATTTCGTTTTCGTGATGCGGAAATATATTGTCAACGCTACCAGTATGAACATCAATCGGCTGACCCAGATTCTCTTTAATCATCGCCGAACACTCAATGTGCCAACCCGGACGACCAGTAAAATCTTCCCCCGCTAAAGTAAACTCCCAAGCCGGCTCGTCGCCCTTTTGCTTCTTCCACAGGGCAAAATCCCCCGCCACGTCTTTGTCGTACTCATCATTATCAATGCGCGAATTGCCCACAGAAATTTTCAATAGCTGGCCATATTTCCTAGTTTTTTGATATTCGCTCAGCGAAAAATAAATTCCATCACTAGCCTTGTAAGCAATTTTCGCATCCAATAAAAATTCAATTTGTTTTTTAATTCCTTCGATATGTTCAGTAGCCCGCGTAAAATGCACCTCGCTAATATCATTACCAATTTCGCGCATCTCTTTTTTGAAAATCTCTTCATATTCACGCGTCAAACTCGCCAACGCCAGCATCGGTTCCATATCAGCATACTTGAGCTTCGAGTCGCGCACTGTTTTGTCGTCCACATCAGTAAAATTCATCACCCGCTTCACCGGTTTGCCCGTCGACAATTTTATCATGCGCGTCAAAATATCCGAATAAATATATGCCGAAAGATTGCCGATATGCGCATAATTATACACCGTAGGGCCACACGAATACATAGTCGTGATTGCCGCAGAACTCGGCTGAAACGACTCGACTTTGCGGGTCAGAGTGTTATGAAACTTCAGCATCATTTTCCCTGTCGTAGCTGATTAATGTTTTGTCGATCGCACCAATCATTTCATTTTCGACTTTTTCAAAATCATCATCAAACACCTTAAATCCCGAGGCATAGGCATGGCCGCCGCCGCCAAAATATCCCGCTATGGTGTCTGCAACCGGCAAATTCGTACGAAACTTGGCGGTAAACTTGCCGTCAGGGTAAGTCTTGATACCGCAAGCCACATCAACCCCCGTAACCAAACGCATTTCGTCCAACACCAACATAGTCGGATTATATTCCGCACTGAATTCCTCGATTTCCTCGAACGGAATCCGCACCACGGCCAACCGCCCGTCGCAGTGATAGGTGATTCGCTCAATTAATTTTCCTTTGTACTCCAAAATGCGCGGCGATTTTTTCATTAACTCTCTGCGGGCCGTCTCAATCTTGGCTGGATCCGCGCCCAGCTTTATTAATTCCGCCGAAATTTCATAACTCTCAGCCGTCGTTGATTCAGTCGTCAGGCCAAGCGTATCAGCCTGGATTGCGATAAACAGACTGGTGGCGGCCTGGGCATTAATTGCTAAACCGCCCTTGCGCGCAAGGCCAAAAATAATCTCGCCCGCAGCAGCCGCACCATTGTCAATCACGTATTGCGCATCAAAATTAAAGTCAGGCTCAGGCAAACTGTGATGGTCAATAACTAGCACAGGATGCTTGCTTAAAAAATCGCTCACGCCAGGAATTTCCAGCGTGCGCTTCAGTAAAGCTGACGAAACCGTATCCACGATAATCGCTGCGTCCGCGTCAAAATCAAACTCCTGGGCTACCCTGTCCCAACCAGCAATATGCCGAAGATATGTCGGTATTTGCACAATGCAGTGCATACTTACCTCTAAACCTAAGTCTACCAAAATCTGTTCTAGAGCCACGCTCGACCCTAAAGAATCTCCGTCGGGATTCTCAGCCTGAATCACAACGACTTTCTTGACGCCATCAACCAATTCTTTTAACTTCATCACCATTATTTTATCATAGAAATCAGTTGTGATATCCAATTTATGACCAGCAGCGCCACAAAAACCACCACCAACCCAATCAAGAAATTTATATTCTTTTTAGTTTTTTTATCATCTACTGCTGGTTTTTTCGCATCATAGCCCCATGCACCGGGATCTTCAACCGCCACTGGCTCTAACTGCTTTGACGTCTTGGGCGTTTTTTTAACGCTACTAGCGGCGGTAGATTTTTTCGCCTTCTTGGGTTTTTTGGGCTTAACACCAAAAACCTTCTCGTATTCTTCGTCTCTATTTTCCATGTTCTAATTTTAACATAATCATCAAGCTTAGCATAGAGTCGTTTTATGCTACAGCTCTTTGCGCCCCTGCAAAGCGTGTGTCAGAGTGATTTGGTCTGCATACTCGAGATCAACGCCCACCGGCAACCCGCGCGCCAACCGCGTAACTTTAATTTCGCCAAGGCTCGCTTCCTCAAGTTGCTTTTGGATATACAGCGCCGTAGATTCGCCCTCGACCGAAGCGTTGGTGGCCAAAATCACCTCGCCAACCTTGTCGTTTTTCAGCCGCTCAATCAGTTCTGGAATATGCAATTGTTCTGGCGTAACACCGTCAATTGGCGAAATCGCACCGCCCAAAACATGATAGGTACCTTTGAACTGGCCAGTGTTTTCCAGCGCTATAACATCAAACGGATCCTCAACCACCGCCACTAATTGCTTGTTGCGCCCTGGATTTTCATAAAGTCGAGAAATATTTTCACTAGCGTCAATAAAAGCAAACGTCATCGGACAGAGCTTAACTCCAGAATGGACTTTCTCCAGAGCGCTCGACAACCTTTTGGCATCTGCCGCTGAGTGTTTCAGAACAAAATAAGCGTACCGCTCCGCGCTGCGCGGGCCCACTCCGGGTAGCTGCCCGAACGCCTCAATCAAGCTCTCCAGTGCTTTTGGCAACATTGCGATTTTTACTGCAAGCCCATATTACCCAGGCCGCCCATCAAAGGCTTCATTTTCTCGGCCGCCATTTTTTGGGCTTCTTCCATGCCGTCGTGAATCGCCGCCATCAGCCATTTTTCTAATTTACGATAATCGCCGTCAACCAACGCCTCGTCCACTTTGATAGACTTCACTTTCAGCTCGCCGTTGACCTGCACCACCACCGCGCCATCGCCAGCCTCCACCTCAATCAGCTCTTTTTGCAGCTCCTTCTGCGCTTTCTTTAGCTGCATCAACATTTTCATTTGGTCCATTGCCATAGTCAAAACTCCTTCTCTAATTTATCGTTATAATTGTACTCTATTTTTCGTAAACCCGCAACAAAACGCTGTCGTCTTTTAGCTGGCTAACCACTATACGCGTCGGTGTCTTTGGCAATTTATCGACATAAAGTTCTTGCACACTCGGCGCCACCAGTAACCTGGCAAAATCTTGCGGTGGTTCAACAATAATTTCAACTTCATTACCCAGCAACCTATAAAACGCCCTTTCGTTTTCGCTAACCAACAGTTTAACCTGCTCGTCTTGCCTTGCTACTTCGTTAAACACCGCAACTGGCGTTTGATTGTAAGCTAGCACCACGTTTGGCGCATAACTCTCGAGGTTAAAATATCTGCCCAGTGTCAAAGTAACAATACCGACCATCAGCACCGCTATCGGAATCAGCCCCGCCACTCGCGCATATGGGTTAATCGGAAAAAGTCTGTTCCAACTATCCAGCAAAAACGCCACGCCCATAGTAACCAATAAACTAATTGGCACAAACATTAAATATATCGCCCGGTGGTTAAACAAAAGTATAGGTATTAAAACTATAAACCAAGTTAGGATTAAATAACTGCGCGGAGACTTATGATCAATAATGGCGCGCACTAAGCCGATAATCGTCAGCAGTAGCAACGGCAGGCCAAAAATTGACGGCGCAAAAGAAGACACAAAATCGCCAGCGGGCATGTCCAAAAACAAGATGCCTAATGCGCTAGCGTTATCGGACAGACTGCCCCAGTCGCTCCAGGCCAGCCAAGCTTTGACAGTGTCAGTAAAATTCAGCACCAACGACAAAACCAGCGGTGCCAAAACCACAGCTAAAACAACTACGAAAATAATCAAAGTCCAAATTGGAATTTGCCGAACTCGGGCCCTGACATCTTTGTTGAAACAAGCAATCAATATGCCAGCCAATGGTACCAAACCTAGCGGCGAGTAAAGACTCAGCGCCAAAGTCAAAACCAACAATACCTGCCAAAGCACGCCAGCTTTGTCACCATGAAAAACTCGAGTAGCCAGATAAGTCAGCATGATGGTTAGAAACGCGTTCATAATCATCGGGCTGCCGTCATGTGCCAAAGTTATAAACAACACCGAAGAAACCGCTAAAATTGTCGCAATGACTGCCACGTTGCGCTTAAATAATCGCCCCAGCAACCGCTCTAAAACAACGCCAGACAAAATAGCCAAAATCACGCTCGGTAGTCTCAGCGCCCACAGATTCGCGCCAAAAATCATCACGCTAAATTTCTGCAGTAAATGATACGGTAAGTTTATGATAGCGGCAGCGTTGCTCTGCAGCGCCTCCGTATTCAGCCATGCCGAATTAGTCACGCTCGCAATTTCGCTTTGGCTCAAGCCCGCTGGCATATCCCAAATTTTATAAACCACCATAAACAGCAAAATAAATGCAAAAAAAACATAGCCAATCAAGTAGCGATAACGGTAAAGCGTAATCTGTTTGGCGACCCCCAGCTCTTCATTGGGTTTTTTAGAAGGCTGCTTTTTGGGCGAAGCTGGTTTTTTATTGACTGGTTTTTTGCTCACGAACCGTCCTTTTTCAACGACTGAAATTTCAAAAGCTGCGGATGCCAATACAAATTAATCACGCCCGTACGACCGTTACGATTTTTTTCAATCAAAATTTCTGCGATATTAGTGTCCTCATATTCGCCGCGTTCTTTTTCGCGTTTGTGATAATAATCTTCACGATGAATAAACAGCACCACATCGGCGTCCTGTTCAACCGCGCCAGAATCGCGCAAATGCTGCAATTGCGGCGTCTTATCATCTTGACTGACGCTAGCACGCGACAACTGAGAAAGCGCCAAAACTGGCACATCCAGTTCGCGCGCCAAAGCTTTCAGCCCGCGCGAAATATCGGCGATTTTCTGCACTTGGTTACCGTTATAATTAGTCACCGTGTCCATCAACGACAAATAGTCAACGATTATCAGCCCCAGTTTGTTTTTCATAGCATAACGGCGCGACTTCGAACGAATATCATTAACCGTCAACACCGAAGTTTCGTCAAAAGCAATGTTAGCGTTTTCCATTTCCGCCATCGCTTCGGTAATTTTTTCATAGTCTGAGCCCTCTAGGTAGCCACTGCGAATTCGGCTATGATCCACGCCCGAAGCCTCGGCGATCAAACGATCGACCAAACTATCGTTGCTCATTTCCAGCGAGAAAAACAGCACGTGTTTGCCCGAGTGCGTAGCCACGTAGTAGGCAATATTCTGGGCTAAAGTTGACTTGCCCATCGACGGGCGAGCACCCAAAATAATTAATTCCGATCGCTGCAGACCATTCAAGATTCTATCCAGATCTTTAAAGCCAGTCGCCTCGCCGCGCAAAGCGCCCTTGTTGTTTTGCAATTCCTCCAAACGACTAAAGCTGTCGATCAACAGTTTTGATATTGGCGTCAAATCGCCCTTTTGGGTGTTTTGTGATACCGCAAAAAAATCTGACTCGGCCTTCTCGATGATGTCTTTAGCAGTCTCTTCGCCATCATAAGCCATCTTAGAAACTTCGCCAGAAATTTGAATCAGCTGTCGCCGCATTGAAACATTGCTCACCATGTCCGCATATGACACCACGTTGGCCGCGCTCGGCACATAATCTGTTAGCTCTACCAAATATTTTTTACCGCCAACGAGCTCCAGCTCCTTTTTGCGCTCCAGCTCCTCACTCAAGGTCAATAGGTCAATGGGCTTTGACGTGGCGTACAACCTTAACATCGCTTCATAAATCAATCCGTGTTTTTTATCATAAAAATCCGCGGGTTTAATTTTATCGGTCACTTCAGCAATTGCGTCTGGATCAATCAAAATAGAACCCAAGACCGACATCTCAGCATCAACATTTTGCGGTGGCAACTTTCCCTCGCTCTTCGCCATAATTAACCTAATTGTACTACAAGTGGTTTATTTTTCCAATATTTCAACTTCGGGCGTAAATCCGTAACCATCGCGGATAGTCTCAACTATCAACTTCAGGTTCTTAGCAGAATTAGTAGTTTTGTAAGTCAAACTCGTGGCTGGCGTGATAGTCAGTTTATTGCCATCAAAAGCGTGCTCGGACTTGCGTAGATTGGTCGCCACCATTGGATTAGTTTTGGCAATTTCATCAACCACGTCGAGCCAATTGATCTGATGTCGCGCTGGCGGCGTCGTTTCTTCAATCTTCTGGCTGATTGCAGGGTCATTAACTTTTTCTTCAACAACTTTATACTCGGTTTTTTTCTCGGATTTTTTTGCGGGCTCATTTTTTGGCGTTTCTGATTTGAGGCTAGCCGCAACAGGTGCTGACCAATTAGCCAGAATCGCCATCAGCTTCAAATTAGGGGCTGTCGATTTTCGCACATCTAGCAATCTATCTATCAATTCAAAATATCTCGGTTCGCTCGGTGCTAATTTTTCTAGATGACGAATAATTTGATCCGCCAGGCCAATACCACTGCTGCCGCGTTCACGAGCGGCGCTCAATATTTCATATAAGCGCTCAGTGTTTCTCTCACTCATCGCCGATATAATCTCATCAATTTGCCGCTGAGTTGTCAACCCAAAAACTCGCTCGACTGTCTCAACGGTAATTGCCTCGCCAGATACCTGGTCAAGCAGCGAAATAGCGTCACGAAAACTCCCAGCACCCAGCTCCGCCAACAACGTTAACGCTTCTGGCTCATGTGCCAAACTTTCTTTTTGCGCAATATTCTTAAGGTGCTTCGCGATTATTTCTTGAGGAGCCAAACGCAAATGGTATTGATGAGCGCGGCTCTTAATGGTCGCCGGCACTTTGTCAACTTCAGTCGTAGCCATGATGAAAATCGTGTGCGCAGGCGGCTCTTCAATCAACTTGAGCAGCGCGTCAAATGCCTGGCGCGAAAGCATATGCACCTCGTCAATAATGTAAACTTTGTATTTGAGCTCGGATGGCGAAATCACCGCTTTATCACGCAAGTCGCGCGCATCGTCTACGCCGCCATGGCTAGCAGCGTCAATCTCAATAATATCTAGTGAATTTTTTTCGTAAGGCAGCTCGTTAAACTCATGCGCCAAAATCCGCGCCAGCGAAGTTTTGCCCACCCCCCTAGGGCCAGTGAACAAATAAGCGTGCGACGGTTTCTTGTCTTTTATCACCACCTTCAAAATATCCGTCACATGGTCTTGACCAATAATTTCGTCCAGACCGCGCGAACGATGTTTTCGATATAACGCCTCACTCATACAAGTTCAATTCTAACACAAAAATCTGTTAGTTTAGACTAATTTAGCGTGGTTACTTTTTGTAACTTCTGCACGCGCTCCCGCAAAACTCTAAAATTATCTAGCGTCTGATTTTTCATAAACCAGTCAGTCGCTTCAGACGCCGTGCGAATTAATTTTGTGTCAGCTATATTAGCAACCTGCAAATCTAGCTCGCCATGTTGCGCCGCGCCATAAATCTCGCCCGGCCCGCGCAACTCCAGATCTTTTTCGGCCAAGTAAAAACCGTCGACAGATTCCTCCACATAACGCAGCCGCCTGGGTATTTTTTCTATATCACTCGGCAACAAAAAACAATGGCTCTGATACTCCCCGCGCCCAACCCGACCACGCAACTGATGTAGCTGCGCCAAACCAAAACGTTCAGCATTTTCAATCATCATCAAAGTAGCATTCGGCACGTCTACGCCAACTTCTATTACCGTAGTAGACACCAAAACATCTAACTCGTGGTTTTTAAACTCACTCATGCGCGCCTCCTTTTCGTTCTGTTTCATCTTGCCATGCAAAATCCCCACCCGCCACCGCGCAAAAGTTTTCAGCATAGCCTTATAGACCGTCTCTACCGATTTTAAAGTTTTATCCTCCGTCGACTCTTCAATAGTCGGCGCCACCACATAGGCTTGGCGACCTTCGTCCAGTTCTTTTTTCACCAAAGCGTATAGTTCATTGCGCGTAGAATTGCGCCAGATTTTAGTAACAATTGGCTGTCGACCACCTGGCGATTCATCAAGTATCGATATCTCCAAATCACCGAATAACGTCAATTGCAAACTGCGCGGAATTGGCGTCGCCGACATCGCTAACAGATGCGGCATAGCACCGCCGCTTGTTGCTAGCAATTCGTTTCTCTGCTTGACGCCAAATCTGTGTTGCTCATCAACCACCACAAAACCAAGATTTTTAAACTTGACCGAATCTTCAAAAAGTGCGTGCGTGCCAACCACCACGTTAACCTCGCCGCGCGCCAGACGTCGCAGAGTTTCCTGTTTAGGTTTACTAGATCCACCAGTCAGTAGCGCCACCTGAACCCCCAACGGCGACAAAAGCTGATCTAGGGTCTTGGCGTGTTGTGCTGCCAAAATTGCCGTTGGTGCAGCAAACGCCACTTGGAAACCCGCCAAGTGCGCCTGATAAGCCGCCGCGGCCGCTACCACAGTTTTACCCGCGCCCACATCGCCCTGCAATAGTCGATTCATCGGCACGGCCTTTTCAAAATCTTGCACAACTTCCCAAACAGCTCGCCGCTGCGCGGTCGTCATTTTAAACGGCAAGCCCGCCACAAATTCTTTAATCTTTGGCTGATTAAACTCAATTTTAAATCCAGATAATTTTTGATTTTCTTGCTTGTTCAATTTGGCCGCCAAAATCAGCTCAAAAACTTCGTTAAACGCCAAACGCTCGCGCGCCGTTTCAAACTCTTGCAAACTTTCTGGAAAATGAATCTTCAACAAGGCATCCGCGTACGGCAACAGTTGAAATTTTTTAATTAATTCTGCTGGCAAGAATTCGGGCAACATAGTGATAAACGGCCTCAGTTCATCTAGAATTTTGCGAGTCACGGCCGGCTTCAAACCTTTTTTGGCCATATAAACTGGCAAAATGCGCCCTGTTTGAACCGGCAATTCTTTAACTTTTTCAGCGCTCGGACTAGTCAATTGAAAACGCCCATACCTCATTTCAAAGAGACCCGAAAAATAAAACTCCTCGTGGCTAAATTGTCGCGCTCGGTAGGCCTGGTTAAACCAAACCGCGTTAATCCGTCCCGTGCCATCGTCAAGCACCGCTGTGGTCAAACTCGAGCGCCAGCCCAACTGGCGCACATTAACAGACGTAACCTTGGCCTTAATCGTCGCCTTGCCTGGTTTAATTTCAGCAATTGGGGTTACTTTTGAAAAATCTTCATATTTTCTGGGCAAAAATTCAATCAACTTGCCCACGCTGTCCAGGCCGGCCGATTGCAGCAGCGCAAAAGTCTTGTCCCCCACCCCTTTTACTTCGCTCAAAGAAGTCGCCAAATTCATAAAACCATTCTAACACGAAAGCACGTTCGCACTTAGCACATTAGTACAGTTTTGCCTTGGCCGGCAATTTTGCGTCTTTCAAGGCAGCCGAAACTTCTTCGGCTTCTAGCGTTTCTTTGGCCAAAAGTTCTTCGGCTAGCTTGTCGAGATGGCCACGATTGGCATTGATGATTTCGCGCGCCCGCACCGAAGCTTCGTCAAGCAAAACCTCAACCTCCGCATCGATTTCTTCGGCCGTTTTTTCGCTGTACGGCTTTTCGCGAGTCATTTTATCAAACATCAATCCGCCCTCTGCTTCATGAAAAACTTTATTGCGCAGTTTAGTACCCATGCCCTGTTCGATAATCATGTCCCGTGCCAAATCAGTAGCGCTGCGCAAGTCCGAGCTCGCGCCAGTAGTCACACGGTCTCGGCCCAGCACAATTTCCTCTGCCAAGCGCCCGCCAAACAACCGTGCTAACATGTCTTTATATTCAATAATCGATGTGTAATTTCTATCCTCAGGCGGGATAAACCAAGTTACGCCGCCAGTGTGCCCACGAGCAATAATAGTTACCTTGTGCACCGGATCGCTGTCTGGCAAAACATGTCCGACCAAAGCATGGCCCGCCTCATGATAGGCTGTCAATTTTTTATCATCTTCGTTCATGACTTTAGATTTGCGCTCTGGGCCTATGGCCACTTTCTCAAAAGCCGCCGTCACGTCATCATTATTAATCGTCTTACGACCAGACTTAGCCGCAATAATTGCCGCTTCATTAGCCACATTCGCCAAGTCCGCACCCGACGAACCAGCCGTTTTAGCAGACAGCGCATCTAAATCAACCGATTTTTCCAGCGGCTTATTCTTGAAATGCACCCTCAAAATCGCCTCGCGATCTTTACGCTCAGGCAGATCAATGGCCACCCTGCGGTCAAATCGACCTGGGCGCAACAGCGCTGGATCAAGCACATCTACGCGGTTAGTCGCCGCCAGCACAATCACCGTTTGGCCTTTTTCAAAACCGTCCATTTCCACCAGAATTTGGTTCAGCGTCTGCTCACGCTCGTCATGGCCGCCGCCCATGCCGCTACCACGCCGACGCCCTACCGCATCAATTTCGTCAACAAATATAATGCACGGTGCGTTTTTCTTAGCCTTTTCAAACATATCTCGCACTCTCGAAGCGCCTACGCCCACAAACATTTCCACAAATTCCGAGCCCGAAATCGAGAAGAACGGCACCTTGGCCTCGCCTGCCACCGCCTTAGCGATCATTGTTTTACCAGTCCCCGGCGGGCCAACCAGCAGCACGCCACGCGGAATTTTAGCGCCTAAATTTTCATATTTTTTGGGATTACGCAAAAAGTCCACTACCTCAAACAAATCTTCCTTGGCCTCGGCATTTCCCGCAATGTCGATAAACTTCACTTCGCCTTTGTCGGTGCCGTACAATTTAGCTTTCGAACGGCCAAACGACATCGATTGATTATTTTGCCCCGCAATGCCGCGCATCATCCAAATCATCAACCCGCCAATCAACAACACCGGTATCACAATAGTCAACACTGCCAAGGCGATATCGCCAGTCTTATCTGGTTCCACGCTCTCATATTCAACCTTCGATAAGTCCAACCCCTGCTCGGCAGCCGACGCGCCCACGGGGATACGCGAACGCTCGCTTGGCGTTTTTTCCCACTCGCCGTCAGCGTCTTTTCTAGTTATTATCAGTTCTTGCCCCTGTTCAGTGATTTTACCAATTTCATCATTTTCAACTTGCCGCTTCAACACCGAAAACGATACGTCCTCTATCTCAGACTGTCTCAACGCGCTCTCACCACCCACCAAAAACCAGACAAAAACAATAATCAAACCCCAAAAAATCGCATTTTTCACAACATCGCTCTTCTTTGGTTTCTTCAAATCCTGCTTCTGCGGCAATCTGGGTTTTTTATTCATACTGGGTAATTTTAACACATATTAGCAACTAGGTCTAGCCCGCCAACAAACCTGTGCCAGCACCAGCCAAGCACAAGCTTAAATGGGTTCGTCATATTCTGTGATATAATGAAATCTGTTATAATTAATCGCAAGAAAGGCAAATATGAATCCCAACGATCAGCCGACAGTAAAAGAAACTGACATTTATAACGCCGAAAAGAAAAAGATCAAGAGAAGGGGCACAATACAGATTTCTGTTGGCATTATTGCGCCGTTCATAGCATTGGGCATAATTGAATATGGCAGTGCTCATGCTAGTGACCCTGTATTTAGTCACCCTGTGTTGGGTCGTGCTCTTATGGTCATAATTGGAATCGCTGTGCTTTCTTTTCCTGTCATGATTGTCTTAGGCGCGCTCAACCTTGTGAGACATGGTAGACAAGTGCCGACTGATAACTATCTCTATCTTCGATCCAAGAAGAGCTGGCCGCCCAGACGCATGTGGTCGGTTGGGAAGAAAAAACTCAAGCAGTCAGCTATCAATAATTTGAAGGCAACTGGCCGCAAAGTGACCGGGCAGTTGGCTGGAATTCAAAGTTATGTCGTCAGGGGGAAGTATGGGCCAAGCTTTTACCACGAGCCTATAGTTACAGCAGATCTTGGCGATGGTGAGAACAGAGAGTTTATTAGCGACGCTCTGACCAGTGGGCAGTGGGTAACCGCAAGCCAGGATTTCGCAGATAATCCTATACCCCTTGACGTTTACATCGACATAGCAAACCCCAAAAGGTATTATGTCGATTATTCAGGAGTACGAATGGAGCCGGTCCAATCAACGTCACAATCAACATCACACTCAACTGGTGATTTCGCAAAAGATCTGGATAATATAAAGAGTCACATATGAAACATATAGATCTGCTACCAGGAGAGAAAACTAAAATGACTGATTTACTGCCGCACGAGAAGAGAAATAGGAAGCCAGGAATAACCAACTCACCAACAAAAGAAACTGACCTTGACGCTATCATAATGAGGTACCAGAAAGGCAGGATCCAGTTATCTTTCAGCATGGCTCTCTTCTTAGTAGTGGCGCTTATCATGATTTTTCCCCTTCAGGACTTTCTACAGAACGACGACATAGGGTTGGCGAGCGGTACAAACATAACATATATTATGCTCAGCGTAATGTTCTGTATACACGCCAGTATCGTATTTGTCGTTCTTGGTTTGATAAACATAATCAAATCCGCAAAAGTAGCCCATCTAGCTCCCTCGCTACTGCACCCGGCACAAATGAAAAAGACTCTGAGAGACACTCTAGACACGATAGGCAAGGCTCGCTATGTTCATTATCTCATCATAGCCCCGATCATGATATTTCTTATTATAGGCATCTTATTTAATGCTGCTACCGGTAACTATAAAGGGACATTGGGGCTGCAAGATTATCTATTTTTATTCGGTTGTTTATTGGTCTCCGCCCTGACTCTTCTGGTGTCTCGCATCAGGAGCAAGAGTCAACCCACCACCCCGACCGTTTTGAAATCAAACCCAGAACCAAGTGGCGACTCTGCTAAAAGCCCAGACAATATAGAGAATAATTCCTAAATCGTCTTTATCCGGCGATATTGAAATTTGACTGAAGGGCGGAAGTGGCCCGCTGCATCGCTGTCGTATTGTTTAATCACGCCACCTAGTACTTCGGAAATTTGCACCAGCGCTGGGTTATAAGGCGTCAGTGTGGCGTATAAAACAACTAAGTCAACCGCTTATCTCACTCCTTGTCAACTGCTCGCCATAAACGCCAATCTGCATCTTGCCCCCTGGTTGAATCAAATCGCCAGATTTTGCGCTCTTCAACTTCTTTAGCAGCAGCTTAAGCTGAGGCGTGGTTAACTTGCCCCCAGTCCAAGCTCGCAAAAGCTCCAGCGCCGCGCCAACAGGCAAAGCCAAAATAGCTGGGCTACGCAAGGCATCCGTTTTTGCGGCCGCTCGACTAATCTCTTCTATTTGGCCTCTCAACAATTGTTGTTTGGCGTTTAAAATCAACAAATCTCGGCGCTGCTCAGGGCTCATTTTCAACAAAAACCGCCTCACGCGATTACGAAAATACCTATCGCCATAATTCGTCTCGTCTTCTATCCACCCCAGATTATTAGCAATGGCGTACTCTGTCAACTCCACTTTAGATAGTCCCAACAGCGGCCGCTCCAGCTCAGCACTCATTGGAGCCAGCCCCCGCCAACCTGTGCCACGCACAAGATTCATCACCACTGTTTCTACCAAATCATCTTGATGATGCGCCGTTACAACTTTCGCTGGCGCATATTTTTTCTCCAACTTCTTCAAAAAACTGTAGCGAGCTTTGCGCGCCATCTCTTCTGAAGCCTGTGCGCCCAACCGCGCCTGGCCTAGCTCAAAAACCGCCCCATGTTTTTTAGCCAGCCCGCCGACAAATTCTGCGTCTTTTTTTGACTCCGAACGAATACCATGGTCAAAATGCGCCACCACAAATTCGTCTTTCGTGCGGGTTGCCACCATGTCCAACAGCACCACCGAGTCAATTCCCCCCGACACCGCCAAAATATATTTCATATTACAATTTTAACACAAGAAAAAGCCTTGAAGTGTGAATGTTTAGAGATTGCGTACCGTCAGAAACGGTAGGGGCAAAATCTTCTGCATTAAATTACTTCAAGGCTGATTCTGTTGTTTTTGGGCGCTAGGCCACTTTTTTCCAGTATTTATTTACTAAGAAAAAAGTGACTGCAAGCAGGGAAATTGCCACAATCAGCGGCGGGAGCGGCAGCAAACTCCAAGGCAGACCGTGGAAGATGGCTATCAAGAGATTCTTAATAGCAAACACCGCAGCTGTAGCCGTCAGGATCGTGGCGCAGTGAGCGAAGAAATCTCGCGGTTTCCCGCCAGTTTTCGACAACGCCTTTAGCGTTATCACAATGGATACAAAAATCACGGCGACCCACAGCCATCCATTCCAGGCGTTGTAAAGACCTGGTGCGTTTAGGGCTTCGTAAGCCTCTGGTGTCAGAGACTTCATCGCCTCTACGGACGACGTAGCCTCTGAGAAGAAGCCTGCGGTGGCCCAGCTGCCGAAGAGGCCGCCAGCTAAGATTGCCGCTAGGACGCCCAAAATGACAAACAGCCAAGGGCGATTCTTGCCGTCAGAGATTTTCTTCTTGATGTTATCAAGAGATATCTCTCCGTCTCCGCTCGTTGCGGTGTCTGAGCCTTTAATCTCTACCATCAATTCGGCGACTTCGGCCCCTTGCGGATTGCCGCCAGCCGCAGGAATGTCTTCCTGCACGATGATCGTCAACGGCCCTTGCTCGTGCTGACTTACAGTCAGCTTAGCCTTGCGGCCGTCGGTGGTATCTTGTTTTAATTTTGTATCATTACTGGTATTACCAACAAGATACAAATCAAGGTTTGCAGTGCATACCACACCTGGGAACACCAAGCTGTAAACGCCGGGGCCAACTGGCCCATTAATTCCTCTTATAGTAATCGACATATTAATCATCCCCTTTCGTGGGAGTCTCTTCAGCCCTGCCCGGGGCTAAATATTTTGCAAGAAATTTTCTTTCTCTAGAAAACGAACGCTCGGACACCATAGTATTCTCGTTCGTTCTCACCCACAGGCATGGGCATCCGAGACTGACTGAGGAAAAACCTCCCAGGCCAAACACTTGCGCTTGTGTTTAGCAGTCAGGGCCAACCAACAATTATTGGCTCGACCCAACCGCTAAACACGGCCTAAGTAGCCGTTTTAAAACAACAGAATTGATAAGGTACAACAGAGTGCTTGACTCTGTTCCAGCATTATAGCATATACATATTAATAAGTCAATACTTAACCGCTATTGTGTGCTTTTTAGTCAATATCCATATCCTCTTGCGTTTCTTGGGCAAATATGTTAGTCTAGTGACATATGAAAAACCAGAGAAAAAACCTCCGCTGGGCTTTGCTATTGCCAGTTTTTGCGCTAGTTTTGAGCCTTCTGGGCTCAACACTCCTGCTCAATCGGCCCGTCTATGCCGCCGGCTGTGATACGGCTTATTCCAATACTAACAGCCCCGAATACAAACTCTGCAACGAAGCTTACACCCGAGCCACTGATGACACCTACTGCGATCAATACGTCGGCAAGGCTGCTTACGACCCATGCTATGTTGGCCAAATGTCCAAACTCGGACAAAACGCCACACCGCCAGGACAGGCCAACGCCAACATCTACACAGCTTCCGGCGTAGAGAGTTGGTGCAACAACAAATACGGCACCAACACTAGCGAAGCCAAAATCTGCCAAGAAGGCGCCAAGAACATGGGTGTCAACAACTATTGCGAGCGCTATAGCGGCGCAGCTGGTTACGGCCCCTGCAAAGCTGGCTGGGACGAAGCGCGACGCTGGGCCAAACAGAACGGCGCAAACGTCGTCAACACCACTCCCGCTAACCCAACCACTAACACTGGAGACACTACTTGCGTAGTTCCCTACGTCGGCTGGGCTATCTGCCCAATTCTCTTGGCGGTGTCCAAAGGTGTTGACGCTGCCTACAATGTGGTCGAGGACATCTTAGAAACCCCTGTTTCTATTTTCACCGAGAGCGCAACCAACGGCGTCGGCGAAGTTTACGGCAAGTTCCTCAGCGTCGCCAACATCGCCCTAGCCATTATCTTTCTGGTTGTCATCATCGCCCAAGCTATTCCTGGTTTCTTGCCCAATTACACCCTGAAAAAATACATGCCTAAACTATTAATCGCCGCTGTAGCGCTTAACTTGGCGTTTTACGCCTGCGCTGCCATGGTAGATGTGGTCAACATTATTGGGCGATCGATCCCTGGCTTCTTTAGCGGCATGAGTGCCCAAACCGTCAACCACAACGTTCCTAGCAACTGGAGCGTCCCCGTCATCGGCGACCTATCAACTGGCAACGCCAACAACTTCGGCGACTTTACTGGCTCTATCCTAGCAGGCACCGCCATAATCGGCGGCGTGGCGATCTTTTCGGCCGGCGGCTTAGCGCCAATTGGCTGGGCCATCTTAATGTTCTTGCTGCCTATCGTGCTCGGTGCCATTGTGGCTATTTTAGCAATTTTACTTGCTCTGGTACTACGTTCTGCGCTGATCATTGTCTTAATAGTTATCTCACCGCTAGCTTTTGCCGCCATGGCTCTGCCCAACACCGAAGGGTTATTTAAGAAATGGTGGGGGCTGTTTTATAAACTGCTATTTTTGTACCCAATTGTCGCATTGGTTTTTGGCGGCTCCAAACTAGCTGGATCTGTTTTGATGAACGTAGCCACTGCCTCGGCTGGCAGCGCAACAGGAGCATTTTTGGCCATGGCTGCTTCGGCCGCCGCTATTTTGCCGCTGATTTTAGTGCCCGGTATCATGAAAGGCGCGGTTTCTGCCACTGGTAAACTAGGCCAAAAGATTGAAGGCATGACCGACAAGGGCTACTCCGGCGCTAAGAGTCTGGCTGACAAGCGCATGAAAGAATCTGGCGTTGGTCAGTATTATGCCAAAAAAACCGAGACCGACAAGGGCCTGAAAGCTGGCGGCTACAAGTTGGGCGAGCGCAAACGATCGCTGCGCAATATGCCCAATCGCCAAGATTGGCGCCGCGCTCATGGCACTAGTATCGCCAATAAGCTCGATGAAGATTACGCCAAGGGCTACGAGCTGCTGCTCAATAAAGAAACTGCCGGCATGTCCTTTCCTGACCAAATTAGCTACTACCAAGGCGAGTTTGTTAAAGCCTCTAGGGCTGGCGATTTTGCGAAGGCCAATATTATCATGACCAATAAACTAGGGAAAACCGGTGGCGGACGCAAGGCGCTCAAGCAAGCTATGGCGCAACACAGCATCGGCGCAACCAATTCAGCATTTGACAACAAAATTAAGGGCGCAATCGCCATGAATAAAGACGACTTTGTTAAAGACGCCCAAATTTTCCAATTTGCTACCAACTCCAAGGGTTACGATATAAACGAGATGGTGCACACAGTTGAAATAGGTCTGACGGATGCTGATATAGCGAAGCAATCAGCAAGAGATATGACCAATCTTCTAGACGTCGATGCCGCGCGCGCGGAGGCCATATTGGCTAATCGTAGCCTAGATCTCAACAGCGACCAACGCGCGCAGCTAGAACATATGCGCGACCACGGCAACTGGAAAGCAACCTAGTAAGCGACCAAATCATGTCAAAAAACGAAGACGCCTGGTACGATTCCCTGCCCAAAGATGAGCACGGGTTGCTAGCGGCCGAGACTAATCCTGACGGCGCGCCTGATCAATCGCAGACTCTGCCTGAACGCGAACGTGGTGGCGCGAAATGGTCAACTCACACCAGTAGCCGCTCACGCAAAATGAACGACTTCGTCAAAAGCGTCGGCGCAAAAAAACGCCGCAATAAGACGATCGGTTTTAGCGTTGGTTTTGTTGGTCTGATAGTTATCGGATCGATGCTGTTCCCAAGTTCAATTTTTGGCACTGTGCTCGGCGCAATAGAAAAATACGGCGACCCCATCAGCGCAGCTCTAGCTCGTAACTACAATTCAAGTGTTACCACGCGGCTGGGCGCTGGAACTTGCAGCAGTGCCAATTGTCAATGGAAACAATTCAGTCAAAAAGAGCTCACACGCCTCGAGAGCGCTGGAGCGAAAATGTATTCTGGCGGCACTGAAATTAAACCAACTGACGGTGGCGGCAAAATGTCAATTGATCGCATAGAAATCGAGGGCAAGGTGCTGACCGCCTCTAATTATGAAAAGGAGTTGGCCAACAGTGCCAAATTGCGCCAAAGCATGAAGGGCGTCTACAATGCCAGGTATCAATCACAAGCTGGCAAAGCCTGGAGTAAAATGCGTCAATGGCACCAACTCAGCAAAGCCAAGAATTTAAAAGGCAATAATGTTGACGACATAGCCAAGGCACTTGACGATGTCGTTACTAAGCGCGCTGCTAAGCTGAGCAAAATTGACGACGCGGCCACCAAACAAGTCGAGCGCGCCATGCGCGAATCAAACCCGGGCGTCGCTCAGCGTATTGGCCAGGCTACTCATGATGCCGTTTCTTTGTCAGGGGGCGTGCCGAATTATTTCTGCGGTCTCTACAACGGAGCTCGTGCTGCCAACCTGGGCGCCAAAACTATTCGCAAAGCCTGGATGATCCCCGCTGCCTTTGCTATGATCAACCTGCTTTACGCCATCAAAGACGGTGGCGAAGTGAGCATGCAGGATACCGAAGCTGCCGGCAAGTTTTTCTCTGATTTTGACGCTGACGGCACTAGCGCGCTGAACAGTTATGGCGGCAATTATGCCGTGTATGGCGACGCGGGACCGCTGTCTGAGAGCGCTGCTTCGTTTAGCCTGGGCGGCAACGGGCCGTTTCGCGGGCTGTTGGGCGGGCTGGCCGCGACGCTAGCTTTTGTAGGCATCACTAATATTCGCGGTACTTGCGGTTTTGTGCGCAATCCCATAGTTCAATTCGGCGACATGGTATTGGGCGGGCTGGCCGCGTTCTTCACTGGCGGTGGTGTAAAAATCGCTTCGACAGTATCTAGAGAGGCCGCTATGACTTTTCTTAAAAATAACATCTCGACCATCGTCAAAAACACCATGAAAAGTGGCCGATTCTGGGCAGCGATGACTTTTGAAGCTTCTGTGGCGCTGCTGCCAATCTACCTGCAAAACGTCCTGGGCGGCCAAATGCCCAGCGAGCTCAGCAAAGAAAACAACGGCGACATGTTCTTTGCTGGAGCCGAAGCCATGTACGCCGACGTTGGCAAAGCCAATAGTTTGGCACCGCTGAGCATCGAGCAAGCCGTCGCGCAAGACCAGCAAACCGTCGCCTATCGCCTGCAGATCGCCGAGGAAGAGCGTGCATTGCGCAGCCCCTTTGACATCACTTCGGAATATACTTTCTTTGGCTCAATTGTCCACGCTCTAGCGCCAAAGTTTGCCAGGCTGACTTCTGGCTGGTCAATATTGAGTAACCTCGGCATGATTTTACAGTTTGGGTTAATAAACAATTTTAATAAAGTTGGCGCCGCTTCTGACCCAGTTTTAAAATACAGCATCTGCGATGACGAGGACTATCAAGATGCCGGCTTTGCCTGCACGCCGTTTGGCAACTTAGCTTTCGGTCTGCCAGATTTCAAAGCATACGACGAAACATACAATTTCATGGTTGCAAAAGGTCATATTTCGAGAGACGGTGCGGCGCTGTCTAACGCTTACAAAACCTTCGTTAAAAACTGCCCCGATCGACCGCAAAATAAACCCTACGCCTGGGAAGACGAGGGCGATCCATTCGACACGGACGGCCGAGAGTGCAAACTAGACGCCACGACCACCTACTTTTATAACTGGGGTGTTTATTATACTCAAATGCAAGATTTTTCAACCGCGACGTAACTTCTTTAACGCTCGCACCGAGTTATATTTCAACGGATTAGTCACCAAAATCCATTGACCTAGGTATTCTTGAACAACGCCGTTAAAGCCTTTTTTGTAGCCCAAAATACCATCGCTACCGTCAAATTTTCCTTCAATGCCATAAAAATTAAAAAGCGGAACTTTATTCTCAAAAGCCTCCTGCATTTCGCGCCAAATCATCAAATAAATAGCGTTAAATTTCAGATACTTTGGATCATTACCAGCAAACAAATAAACGGTTTCGCGTGAGGACTTCACAAACACCCCGGCCGCCACGTCAACTTTGTCAGCGCCCGCATCACTCAACAAACTTTGTCGAGACCGCAAACCCGCAAGCTGACTATTGAGCTCGTTCTGCATTCCCTCTGACCCTGCGACTTGAATCGCTTTTTTCAGCTCGCGCATTCTTTTTTCGTAAGATTTTTGCAGCTTTTTGACGTCCATTTCCGCCACCAAAAAATCAACTTCAAAATTCGGCGACTGCGCAAAAGTGTCAAACAAACTCTCCTGAAAATATACACCGCGCGCCTTAAAATCTTGTCGCGCAGCCGAATCTTCCATGAGCTTTTCTAGTCTTGGTAGTTGTTTGCGAGTAAGTTTTTTCAAACTAATGCAGTTTTTTTCAGCACCATTTATCATCGCTTTCGTGCTGGCCGAAAAACTTTTAAAGAGCGTCTCAAGCGTATCGAATTTGGCAAGATTTTTAATATAAACGAAATGCGGCGTAACTTTAGCTCCAGTTTTTTTAAAGCCGCAATTTTTGAGGTTGTTCTCCGCGGCCAAATTCTCGTTCAAAATTTTACCACTGGCATCTCTAGTTCGAATAATGTCAATGGGATTTAATTTAACATGGCTAATGCCGTGTCGGCCAGACCATTTCCTAAGCCCCTGAACAAAAACCCTCAGTATTTTTTCTTGATCTAAGTCACCAATCGGGCCGCAATAAAAATTGGCGCCCGAAAATCCGTACGGCCATGTCATGAGCCCGCCTAAAACAATTCTGTCATCACTTCTGACACCCAAAAACGCTGTCTTTGCCCCGTCGCGACTAGCGTGAAAAACATATTCGGCTGTCTGGGCAAAACTAACATTCGACTGCGCTAGGGCGAATTTTGTGAATTCTTCAGCCGTCAGCTCATCAAAAGTCATAACTTTTCAAACCTTGGGGATTTTTTACCATCGATTTCTACTTTGTCGACAAATTCATCAACTGGACGGATAAAATACAGACTGGGATTATTCGCGGATTTATAAACCACTGCCGGTTCTAACGTTGATTCAACAAGGCCGATGCCGTGGGTGATATACTCACTACCAGTCTTGACGTGGCGATATCGTGCGCCCATGGCAACTTTTTTGTAGGATTCATTCAATATGGCGACTAACTCTTGCTCGGACAATTTTTTCATTTCACCAACACAAACGAATTTTTACCCTTTTTTAACAGCGCCCGTTGAGTAATTTTTTGATCTTCGGTCAATTTCACGTCGTTTAGCGACACGCCATTGCCCTTTATCAACCGTAGCGCTTCGCCATTAGAACTAGCCAGCCCCGTTTGCACTAGCGCCTCCACCACGCTAACACCAACTTCGGCCGTTGGCAGTTCGCTAGCTAAAATCTCAAAATCTTTTTCCGAAAGTTCGTCTCGCCCAAACAACGCCTCGCTAGCATGTCGCACCGCACTAGCCGTCTCTTCACCATGAACCAATTTAGTTACTGCAAAAGCCAGGGCTTTTTGCGCCTCGCGAGTGCTCGGATCATCTTGCATTTTGGCGTCTAGTTGTTCGATTTCTGATCTGTCCAACCTAGTGTAGAGTTTAAGAAATTGAATCGATCCTTCATCGCTAACATTCAGCCAAAATTGATAAAACTTGTACGGCGAAGTTTTTTTGGCCGCCAACCAAACACCCTCACCCGACTCGGACTTGCCAAACTTGCGCCCAGTCGCTGGATCAATAACTAGATTGACAGTCAGCGCATCAACTTCCACGCCTTCTTTCTTGCGCACCAAATCCACGCCTGACAAAATATTGCCCCATTGATCTGACCCGCCAATCTGCAGATTCACCCCGTAGTTTTTATACAAATTCCAATAATCATACCCCTGCAACAAAGTATAACTAAATTCCGCAAAACTCATGCCGCTCTTGCCTTCGCCAACTCTGGCCTTAAAATGTTCGCGGTCAATCAGCTGCCCCATCGAAAAATACTTTCCCGTATCACGCAAAAAATCCAGTAGATTGACGTCGCTCAGCCATTCCGCGTTGTCTACCAGTTCAAAATCCTGACCGCCAAACAGCTGCGACACTTGCTTGGCTAGCGCCTTTTTGTTGGCTTCAACATCTTCAATCGAAATTAAATCACGCTCATTCGTATCACGCGGATCGCCGACTTGCCCCGTGCCGCCACCAATCAATAAAATCACTTTCGCGCCATGCTCCAAAAAACAGCGCGCCAACATCTGTGATGCCAGATGCCCTATATGCAACGATTCACCGCTAGGATCAGTGCCCAAATACACCACGATTTTCTTGTTGTCGACTTCTGCTAAATTCTTAAACGTAAACTGATGAGCGTATCCTCGCCACTCCAATTCTTCCGATAATTTCATGTACTTATTCTAGCATAACACCCCCTCAAAAAGAAAAGCCCGCCGATTATAATTCCATCAATCAGCGGGACGCTTGCATTCGTCGGTGGCCTTTTATGTTACGGGTCGTTCAACCGTAGCCCATAACTACAATTCCGTTACCTTTGTAAAACTTTATCTCTCCAGCAAAAGACACCGATTCACGGTATAGCTCTAGTGCTTCTTCTGGTTTTTCGCACAAGTAGAGAATCGCGGATTGATAGTTTTGAGCTTTATGAACACGAACGTAAAAATACTCATTTTCCGCAAGCTGCGGCCATGCATTCGGCTCACCCCTAAACGGCCTACCGTCATCGTCCACAAGTTCCTGCAGACGCTCTGTGTTATAGCAATCGCTCCACAGACCAATTTTTTCCATCATTGATATCGCGCCTCCTCTTTCGAATGTCAACTTCTAAGTACAATACCACACCTATCTTGCGCCATTGTAACGCAAGAGCCCCGAACAGTCAAGCAGCTACTTAATACCCCAATTATTCGCCCCAAGATTACGAATCAGCCCTTGAATTTCTAACATCGTCAAAGCCGTGTTAAACTCTGCTGGATCAATACCCGAGCGCTCTTGCAACTGATCGCCGCCCCTGACGCCCTCAGCAATCAACTGGTAAATTTTTTCTTCCTGTTTATTAGCAAATTTAATTTCCGGTCGATCTTTATTCTCGTCGCTCAGGCCCAACTTTTCTAGCACATCGCCCAGCCCCAAAAGCGGCGTCGCGCCCTGTTGAATTAACCTATTACAGCCCTCTGACAGCGGCGAAGTAACATTGCCAGGCACCGCCATCACTTCTTTACCCTGGGCCAGCGCATGGCCAACTGTGTTGAGCGTACCGCTGTGGCGATTCGCCTCCACCACAATAATCACATCCGCCAGGGCCGCCACAATACGATTACGTTGCAAAAAATTCGGCTTGTAAACTTTGCTACCTGGCGCAAATTCCGACAAAATAGCGCCGCCAGCGGTTAAAATAGCCTCGCCCAGCGCCCTGTTGGTGCGCGGCGTAATATCTGGCAAAGCACTGCCCAGAACCGCCACGGTTATCCCGCCAGCACTCAGCGCCCCCTGATGAGCTAGCGCGTCATGCCCAAGCGCTAAACCCGAAACCACGATAACCCCGCGTCGCGCCAAGCTTTCGGCCAGTTTCAAAGTAATTTCCCGACCATAAGCCGTGGGCTTGCGCGTCCCCACAATCGTCACCGTCGGCACGTGTTTTTCCGGCAAACGCCCCATATAATAAATCTCTTTTATCGTTTTGTCGCTCTGCCTAGCAAAATCCAAAAAATCATTGTCCCTGGTTTTTATCTTATTTATCTCAAACATAAACATATTTTAGCATATTTTTACCCCATTTAAGCCCCCTCTCACCCAAAAACTACACCTATTTTGACCTTTGACGCACTTAAGTAAGCCGCACCATTAACAGGGGCCATTACGTTTATGTTTCTATAATAACATAGCTATTTTGTAAAATTATTAGTAATAAGTATTGACTTTTAATAATTAGTGTGCTATAATGACGGAGTATTGATTGAACTCTTTCAATCAACCGCACCTTATACCCCCATTTTATAACTTATGTTAGGTCGTGCGTTAACTGGGGTCTCTATTTATTTTTACCCTCCTGAGACTCCACCAATAGTTAACGCTCGTCTAACCCCTTTGACCGGCGGACCCCTGGACACGTGTGATGTGAGGTGGGTCACGCTCTGCCCTAGCCTGGGTGCGTCAAAGGGTCAACTAAGCGTTCGTGAATGCCCACCCTTTACGAACGCTTTTTTGATGCAATAAAATTCCCGGCTGACTAATCAACCGGGATAGGGGGGCAGGACGCTGGCACTTATCAGGTCAGTGATATCTTAGATATCCTACCTGACGGTAGAGTACGCGGGGTTTGCTCTTTTGTATGGCTGCTTTTTGCGAGAAACCGCATTCTTCCGCTCAACCGCCTTCCTCAGCAGTTTCTCGTAAGTTTTCAGCCACTTACTAATCTGTTCCTTGCTCTTTGGTTTCTTGATAGAATATGCATTTTTCAAGACGGTCAGATTTTTCTTACCGCCTTTTATTCTTTCAATTAACCACGCACAGCTATGGCACATTTTTTCTTCATTTAGCATTGCGGTGATTTCCTCGATTTCGGATTCGATAATCTCGGTTGCCTTTTCCATCACCTCAAATTCGCTCTTGCTGCTAGAGATCAATTCTTTGAAATTTTGCACAAGATCACTCCTTCAATAATATATAAAGCGTTGATGAGAAGCTGTGCCTGCGCCCTGCCCGAGTTTATTTTATCACAGTTTTCTGGTTTTTCAAGTCTTCCAACAAAAAATCGTGGACTATGTCAACGGCGTTTTTAACAATTTCTGGAATTTTCGCCTGTTCTTCGCGCGACAGCTTAGCCAGCACAAAATCCGTATCGCCCATTTGCGCGCGTTTTTCGTTACTGGTGCCAATACGCAGACGAGCAAAACCATTCCCTACAGCCGCAATGGTCGATTTCAAGCCGTTATTTCCGCCATCGCTGCCTTTTTGGCGCAGACGCAAAGTACCAAAATCCAGGTTAAAATCATCACAAACCACCAAAATATCACTGACCGAAATTTTATAAAAATGACAGAGTTTTTGCACCACCTCTCCAGTTCGATTGTAGTAGAGTTGCGGTTTGGCCAGAATGGTTTTTTGACCGTCGATTATCGTCTCGGCAGTCGTTGCGCCAAACTTCGGCTGATCTTTCCACTTTAATGTCATTTCGCGCGCCCAAAAATCCCCCACCATAAAGCCAATATTATGGCGAGTTTTACGATATTTTAACCCAGGATTACCAAGAAAAATAATTATTTTAGTTTCCATCTCTACGAAAGTTCCCGATTTCCCGGTGCATAAGTCTCCCAATCACCACTATAGCCACAAGACATAAAATAACAAAGACGTCCCAGTGCACAAGTGTCCCAATCACCACTATAGCCACAAGACATAAAATAACAAGGGCGTACACAGACGATCTCGCAAATGCAACCGAGTATAAGCGCTGTTTGGCTTTATCGGCCTCGCCCATCGACAGACGCTTCTTCTCTATGCGGCTCACGATGAATATCCATATTGCCACCACAGGTATCACGGGAATTGCAAAAAGATATATCAGCATAATAATAATAGCATCCTTCCCATAGAAAGTACTACAACCCAAAAAACAAAACTCTACCCCTACCACGAGCGCCCAACCGAGAAATATCAACAAAGCAAACAAAGCCACGACAATAAACGCTCTAGTAACTTTGAGCGGCTGCTTGGTTTTTATAGTCCCCTCAGGTTTGCTATCTTGTTCCATTTTCCCTCCCTTTTTTAATCTGTTTTTCATCACGAAAGCTGAACTTTATCGGCGTGCCGGCTAGGTCAAAATTCTCACGCCACATTCGCTCCAAATAACGCTTATAACTCCAATGAATGAATTTAAAATGTGAGCCATAAATCACAAACCATGGCGGCGCTGTGTCAGTTTGAACGACATAGCGAAACTTTGGGTGGGTGTTTTTTAGGCCAGCTGGCGGGTGCGATGACACGGCCTTGGCCAAAACTTTATTCAGTTCACGCGTCGGAATCTGCTGCAGACGCCGCTGTTTTATTCCCAAAATCAAGTCAAAAATTTTGGTAGCATTTTGCCCCGTCACTGCCGAAGTAAAAATCAATGGTGCAAACGGCACAAAATCAAACAGCTCCGCAACGCGTGCCGCAACCTCATCGCCAGTTTTACCATCTTTATCAGCCAACTGATCCCACTTAGTTACCACAATAATCAGCCCCTTGCCAGCATCTTCAATAATGCCCGCCAATTTTTGATCCAGCGCCGTGGCCAACTCCGTAGCGTCCAGCAATAACAAACAAACGTCCGATTCCTCAACCGCCGCCATCGTTCTCAGCACCGAAAAATTCTCCACTCCGCGCTCAACTTTACCTGGTCGGCGCACCCCCGCAGTATCCAATAACTCCAAATTTTCACTCTTAAATTTCAAACCCACACGATTAACGTCGCGCGTGGTACCCGCCAGGTTCGCCACAATAGCCTGCTGTTTGCCAGCCAAAGTGTTAAACAAACTGCTCTTGCCAACATTCGGCCGACCAATCAAAGCGACCTTGGTGGACTCAACAGTTTTTTCGTACGCCTCGGGCAACATTTTCAGCAGTCGCTTTCTCAACTCAGGCACGCCCCTGCCGTGCTCGGCGCTAGTTTTAACAATATCTTTAATACCGAGTTTCAAGAATTCTTCCGCGGGCAAACTGCCCTTGAGGTCGATTTTATTTACGCACAATACCACCGGCTTGCCAGATTTCAGCACTTTTTTCGCTAATTCTCGGTCTGTCTGATCAGGATACTCAGTTGAATCCACCACAAACAAAACCGCCTCGGCCGACGTTACCGCATCGGCAATTTGGTCTTGAATGGTCGCTTCAAACTCATCTTCAGGATTTTTTAACCCCGCCGTATCAATCAACAAAAATCTGTTGTCAATGCGCGCCACCACCGAATCACGCGTGGTACCAGCCTCACGCGAAACGATAGCTCGGCGTGTGCCGACCAACCTGTTGAATAGAGCGCTCTTGCCAGCGTTAGCGCGCCCAACGATGGCAACCACCGGGAGCTTGGACGCCATTACAATCTGTCCTTTTCGCCGCTAATAAAATTAGTCCATTGACGGATCATGTACAAGATACTCTTCAGCGGCAACTCAACGAACATGTCCAGCAATCGCGACACGATGTGAATTTTTTGGTATTTTTCAGTTACCCATTGCCCGACAATCACAAACGGCATATAAAGAAAGTCCCGCACGATAGTTACGATGTTTTGGTGGCTGGCGATAATTTCAATATCACGAATTAAGCGGTTCAGGCGGAAGCCCAAGAACGAAGCGCCTGAGACGAAAACGTAGAAAATAATCAACTGCACCCAGTTGAAGCCCAGGCTAACCAGAGCCGCGCCGGCGCCGTAAAATACTGCCAAAACTACAAACGCATAGAATAGCTTGTAGCCCAAACCGAATTTTCTGGGTGGACGCACGATCAACTTGCTCGGCGTCTGGAACAAAATACGATCTATTTCTGCAGTCAGCGCCGTAGTGTTAGCCTGGTCTGGCATGTACATAGTAAAGCGCAAAATGAACATATAAATCGGCGGGAACAACAAGTTAATCACCAGCGGCAACCATTGAATGTAGCCCAAAATCATATAATCATACGGCAGCTCCACGGCAATGCCGAGAAGAAATTTAGTAATAATCAAGAAAATAATGCTGCGCACCACGCCGCGATTAATCGAGGAGTCCAGCGATTCGTAATGAGCCTTCACCGCTACCTCGAAATTAGTCAAAAACGCCGTACGGGTCAACAGTAGCTTACTAACATCAAACTGATCGCTGCTGACCATTTGGAACAAAATACGAAACGGCGACCCCTGACGGTCAACAATTTTTTGCAATTTATCGGCAGTCGGAGATTTCAACAGCGCGTCAACCTGTTGATTTCGCTGCAAGAAATCGGCGTGCCCAGGTTTAACCTTAAAACGGCGCAGATATTCATGACGAATGCCCTGTTCGTCAGCCCGCAAAATCGTCGAATAAATCGCCACAAACAACGCCTCCGTATAATCCGCTGGTTTTTTCTTCCAGTAACCCTTGATCTGCAGATTAGTAATAAAATAATGATAGGCCAGATCTGTGATAGCAGCCACCTCGTAACGCGGGCTCAGAATTTCAGATATTTCAACCGATAGCGGGTCAATAGTATAAATATTCAGTCTCTGGAACGAAACTTTTCTTTTAATAGTATCCCGAGCTGCGGTATATTCAGCAATTAACTTGGTAATCAACTTGACCGTGCTAACTGGCACCGAGTCGTTTTTGACGTAACCCGCCAGAGTTAGCTCGGTGATAAGCTCAATACCAACGTCGTCATTGACTCTGTCGCCGTTGGTCAAATAAAATCTTTTCAAAAAACGCCTAATCGCTCGCTGTAGCAATAGGTGCTGTTCGGCATTTTCGCTAGCATTTCTCAGTTGCTCGTAAGCGCCCGTGATGAATTTGCCAGTGCCAGTGATATGAAAACATTCATTCTTGGCGTTATATTCCAAAAACGCCTGCCTAGCGGCGGCGACATTGGCTAGATTGCTCCGAAAAGCCTGCCCAAAAGGATTTAAGCTATCCATGCTGATATTCTACAATATTTTTTGAAAAAAATCAATTTAATATGACGCTGCTGGCGGCGGAACTTCATCAAAAATCTCGGCGCCCTCTGTTGACGTTTCGTTGGCGCTTTCGACTACGGGTGCAACCTCTGGCGCAGTCGCTGGGTCACTTGCTGGCGCTAGCTCCTGGACAGGCATTGGTTCGCTGACCGCCTCGGCCAAAATTTCGTTATCAAAACTTAATGTCGGAGACAATTCTTCTTCTGGCTGCACATCAGTCTCGACAGCCGATATCGTCCCAGCTTCTACTGGGTCAGTGCTAGGAACAATATTAGGGGCAGGATTAGCAGCAACTTCTGGCGATACCACCGCTGGCTCTACCGCTATTGGCTCGACTGGAGCAGTAGGCTCGGGCGTCGTTGGCTGCGCTGCTGCCTCTGACACCACCGACTCACTTGGATCATTAGCAGTTGACGCTATAGTTGCGCCGGCGTCGCCCAGAACTTCATGAACGGCCGCCACCACGTCCTCAATGCCAACTTGCGATTTGACCAGGTATCTATCAACACCCAAAGATTCACCTTTTTCACGCTGACCGTCGGTCGAAAGGGCGGTCATCACAATAACCTTGATATTTCTAGTTTCGTCTTGCGAGCGCAAAATATCAATCATCTCAAAACCAGAGATGCGCGGCATCATCACGTCGCTCAAAATCAGGTCTGGTTTTTCTTTGACAGCCATCTGCAGAGCCGCTTCGCCGTCAGGGGCAGAAACAATATCGTACCCTTCAGCCAAAAGCCGCGTACCGTAAATCTCACGCAGGCTATTATCATCTTCAGCTAATAAAATCTTCGCCATTTTCCACCCCTATTCTATCACGCTTGTGCTTGGTTTGCAATATCGTTTTGTTCCTCTGTGGGCGCCTGAGGCGGCTGCTCCACTGATGACTGTTCTGCTGATGGCTCTTCTGCGGGTTCCTGCTCTACGGGCGCTTCTTGCTCAGTTTCCGGCCCTGCCGTTGGCTCCTCGGTCGGCTCAACCTCTGAGTCAGAAACCGAATCTGTCTCTGGGGTTTTCTCTGTTTGGGCCTCCGTCTCTTCTTCTGGCTCAACTTGCTGCAACGGATTTTGCACCTTCAAAACTTTGTCTTGATTGTTATATAAATTAACCTGCGCGTCAGAAATTCGTGGAAATTCAATGTAAAAAGTGCTGCCTTTTTTGGGTTCGCTCTCTAGCCAAACCCGACCGTCCATCGACTCAGCCATTTTTTTAACCAGATACAACCCCAAGCCAGTGCCGCCAACTTCGCGTGTGTCGTCATTATTTACACGATAAAACTTCTGGAACAAGTGAGAAACGTCTTCTGGCGCAATGCCAACACCGCTGTCTTTAACAACAAAGCGCACTTTCGACACATCGCCGTCCACGCTCACATCCACACTTCCGTTGTCAGTATATTTAATGGCGTTGTCAATCACGTTTTCCAATATTTCCAACAGATGATCTTTGTCGGCCATAATATGATAAGTCGGCATCACCACCGCCGAGCTGTAGTTGCCCATAGCAAAAACCAACTGCAGATTTTTTTCTTTAGCTTTTGGCTGCAAATCCTCCGCCACGCCACGCAAAAAATCTATGGCGTTAATCGGCGAAGGGTGTTGCTCCATTCGATTGTCGTCCAGCTGAGTGATGTCTAACAAATCCTGAAATAAATTGCCTAGGTGTTGTGAATTTTCGTGCGCTTTTTCAACATAGTTTTTGGCGCGATCGTCAATAGTGGCGAGCTGAGAGTTAAGCAACATTCCCAAATATCCCTCGATAATCGCCACTGGCGTGCGCATTTCGTGCGAGGCGGTGGAAATAAAATTGCTCTTTTCTTCTTCGTTTTGTTTACGCAAGGTAATATCACGAAACACCACAATAGCGCCGCGATTTTCATTGTTAGAAACTGGCGACACGCTAACGTCAACGTTGATTCTTCTATTAGACTTAGTGAGCAAAAACAGAGCATCGGTATTTTTGGGCTGGCACGTTTTTAGAGTCTCGGCTATTGGATTGGCGCTGTCTTTGGCCTCGACATCTTTGTCATCAACCAGCTTAACTACCGATAGATAATTCAGGCCAAAAGCGTCTTTGCTACGCCAGCCAGTAATAGTGCTAGCGCCTGGGTTAACCACCCTAATATTACCCGTGCTGTCAAGCAGCACCACGCCATCGCTAATAGAATTTATAATCAAATCAGAGGTATCATTACCAGATGTGTGATGACCGCTGGCCAGCTTAGATGATTTATTAGAACGGCTGAATAATCCCATATTATTACTCTGTCTTAACTTCTTCTGTTAGCGGTGGCTCGACGCTTGGTGCTGCAAGAGCGTCTGGAGTTTTGACGTCTTCCGTCGTGCTGCCAGTATCAGCGGCTAACTCAGCGGACGCAGGCTCCTCTGGCACAGCATTGGCCGCGTCAATCTCAGCCTGTTGTTTAGCTTTTTCTTCGGCCTGACGAATCTCAAAAACTGACTCTTCTGGAAAAGGATTCATCGACTTCTCTTTCGCGCTAACTTCTGGTTTGACACCCGCCGCCTCGTTGTTCGGATCAAAATCTGGAGCACCATCTAGTCCAGCCGTCGCCGCGGTCGCTACAGCGGTAGCAGCGGCCGTCGGATCGGTCACTATACTACTCACCGGCCCATTGCCCTCATTGTCATTTTCTTCGTGGCTCTCAATCACTGGCTCTGGCTCATATTCAGGTGGTTCATATTCGTCATTGACCACGCCTTCCGAAATAGCTGTCACCCGCTTTGAGCTCAGCAAAATCAACCACAGCCATGGGAAAAACAGAAACAAGACAATATAGCCGCTGCCTTTCCTGAGCCCGGTCGCAATTCGATAGGCCGCCACAATCATAAAGACCAGGTTCACCAACGGTATAAAAATCAACCACCATGTCTGCTTGCCAGCTTCTAGGAATTTCCACTGGCCATAAACTGGCACCCAAGCTGACCAGGCTGGCACCGTGCCGGTTTTTTTGAATATTTTTTGCATGAAAAAACCGTGATAAACGTACGCCAGAACCATCAACAACGCGATGGCGGCCGTGGCTAAAGCAAAAACGCGCCCCATAGCAGTGGGGTCTGGCATCGGTAAACTCAGACCGCGGTAGATGTTTTCGACGAGCACGACTGGCGAAAACGATTGCCCGCTCGCCACAGCGGTATTCGCGGCTACCGCAAAAGTCTGTGCGCTGCTAAATATTTCTTCCATTACAAAAGGCTTTCCTTGAGATAATTTTAACAGAAGCGCTTATGTTTTGCAAGCTATCCAGCGGTGGCTATTTTAAGCCGTGCCAGCGTTTCCTCACGTCCAAGTAGTGCCATAGTTTCTGGGAGCCCAGGCGAAAATATAGCCCAAGTCAAAGCAAAACGAATTAGCCCAAACAAAACTGGCGGTTTTTGACCAGTCTGCTCCAATAGTTCGTTAAGGCTAATCTGGATTTTTTCTTCTGTCCAGTCAGTCATTTCAAGCTTGGCTGCCGTAGTTTCGAGCAGCTTGATCTGTTCGTCGCGATTCAATTTGACGAGTTGCTTGTTACTGTCAACCATCGTCCAATTTGGCTGCGGTCGTTCGAAGAGGTACTCACTGAGTGCTGGTAAATCTGCCAAAACTTTCAATCTGTCCTGGATAATAGCTAGAACTTTCTTTTTCTCATCATCACTGGCTTCTCGACCAGATGTTCCCCAAAAGTCTTGCGCCCGTTCGTACAAATCATCTAAATTAAGCCGTTTAATCCACTGTCCATTCATCCAAATCAGACGCTTTTCGTCGAAGCGTGCGCCACTGCGACCGACGCGGTCGAGGCTAAATTTAGCGACTAGTTCGTCCACAGAAAAAATCTCCTGCTCTGTGCCGTCATTCCAGCCCATACTAGCGATAAAATTAACCATCGCTTCCTGCAGGAAACCTTCTTTGAAATATTCCATAACGTCTTTAGCGTCGTCGCGCTTACCAAGTTTTTTATTACCAGTTTCGTTCAAAATGTGTGGCATAGTCGCAAAAATGGGCCGCGAAATCTCCAACGCTTCGTATAAATTAAGGTAGTTCGGCATGCTGGACACAAACTCCTGACCACGAATGACGTGGGTGATTTCCATTTCAGCGTCGTCAACAATGTGAGCAAAGTTATAGGTCGGGTATCCATCAGACTTAATTATAATAAAATCATCAATTGCCTCTTCGCCGGCATGCAAATCACCCATTACCTCGTCGTGCCAGGCGTAATTTTTGGGGTCAGATTTGAAGCGTAGTGGACGAGTGCCATCCCACGCTGGCGGGTTATCTGGTCGATGATTACGGTATAAAAAGGCATGCTTGTTTCTAGTTGCTTCCACGCGAAAGCTCTTGACTTGCTCCGGCGTATATGGATCGGCGTAAGCTCGCCCAGTCGCCACCAATTTATCGGCCCACTTTTTATAAACGTCCAGTCGCTCGCTCTGGCGATACGGTGCAAACGGTCCGCCAATATCGGGTCCTTCATCGTAAACAATTCCCAGATTTTTGACAGCATCTAAAATGTAATCATCAGCCCCTACAACTTCTCGATTTTTATCAGTATCTTCGAGTCTTAAGATGAATTCACCACCGGTATGGCGTGCTACTAAAAAGGAGAACAACGCCGTACGAATATTGCCAACATGTGCAAACCCAGTCGGGCTGGGAGCAAAACGAGTGCGAACTTTTACCATATCAGCAGTATAACACACGCACGCCCAGAAGGGCTAGGCTGTGCCACTAAAAAATTCTTAAAACTCTCGCGCTCAAAACTAAAGACTGTCTGCGATGCGCCGAACTTGTTCTTCAGACAGCGCCGAATATATAATTTGATAACGAATGCCGTCCTTAGTAAACACCGCCGTATTGCCACTAATCACTAAATCTGCATCGGCTTCTGTGGTTTTCGATTCTACCAATGTATATTCTTCACCTTGACGATCATTGCGATATTTTATATGTACCTGCTCAGGCGAATAACTAATCGAACCGTTAATATAATACCCTGGAGCTACGTAAGTTGGTATATGACCGTCAACTTTTGCGTAGTGCGACGCAATCAACATTTCAAGTTGCGGCAAGCGAAAAATCGCTACTATCCCCGCAATCAATACCACCGCTACGATACCCGTAATAATATAAAAACTCTTGGGCGATTTTTTAATTTTTTTAACGTCTTTTTTAATTTCTTGACTAATCGATTTAGTGACTTCGCTAAAAACATGGTCGATTTCTTCAAGCGGCAGCGCTCTGGCGGACTCTGGTTTTTTGGCCAGAGGTTTTGAATGCGATTTCGATTGAGGCGCAACGCGATGAACGTCAGTCATCAAGTTTTTTGGAGTAACAATGGTCTTTGGCCGAGGTTTTGGCTGGGACGCTGGTTTAACTGGCAGTCTAACCGGGCTCGGCAAAGGCGTGCCGTTGTTAAAATGCGAGACCTCGGGGTGTTTTTTGACAGTTGTTGAACGCGGAGCCGACACATGAACTGCGTGGATTGGTTTAGTGACGTAACGACGGCTTAGCGTGACTGATTTCTGGGGACGCCTGCTGCGCGCACTGCCACGAACTTTAGCCGGCGATCGTTTCTTGACGGCCACTGCGGGCTTAGTCGCTGAAGTTTTCTTGATAACCACTCGCTCACCAACTACACCTCGCGCTAACTTCTCGCCAGGTTTTAAGGTCTTCACACTAGGCGCAGGTTTTTTGGCAACCTTAACCGGCAACCCCGTCGCTGCTTCATATAAAACTCCTTTTATCGTCACTGTTTCGCTCATCGCCCTCCCTAATTACATATAAGTTTATGCTAACTCACGCAAAAATGCAACCAGCTAACGCCCCGATCTACCAAGATTTTTAATCTCATATTCGCCCGACTTAGCCTCGGCCTCGCCAAACACAATAGCTTTTTCAATGCCCTTTTTTTCGAAAGTTTTAAATTTTTTGTCCAACTTAACGTCGCGACTATCAAGCTCAACATTGTGGCCTTCGTCTCGCAGTTTTTCGGCCAACTCAAACGCCTGGCTAACATATTCTGGCTCAACCAAAGCTATGCCAATTTCGATCTCGCTGAGCAATCTTGGCAGCAATTTATGGCTCTCCAAAAACAACTCCATCGGCAGTTGCCCTGGCGCAAAACCGAAAGCCGAAATCGGCTCTACACCAAAAAGTCCCACCAGACCGTCATAGCGTCCACCACCAAACATCGCACGATTATTCTCAGGATCAAGATCAAACACTTCAAAAACCGTGCCAGTATAATAATCAAAACCACGCATCAGCGTAATATCAAAAATCGCCGAACCAACGCCGAGACTAGCCAGCGCCTTAAAAAGCTCCTGCACATTTTGGAACTCCGCACTCTTGACAATTTCGGGCGGAATTTCCTCAAACGTCTTAGCGTTAATCACACTATTTAGCTTACTCCAAACCTCATCTTGACGTTTTTTGCCAAACAAATCCTTAACGGCCAGCTCAAAATCTTTCGCCGACAATTTATTAATCTTGTCGATTAACCGCACCACAGCTTTTGACTCAGTGTCATTTAACTCCAGATATTGGTGCATCACCAAATCTATCAATCGACGGTCATTAATACGAATCTCAAACATTGACTCGTCTGCGCCAAAAGATTTGAGAATTTTCTCGGCCATATAAATCACTTCGGCTTCAACAAACGAAGAATCATCACCAAAAACATCGGCGTTAAGCTGCCAAAATTCGCGATCGCGTCCACGTTGCATTTTTTCGTAACGCATAAAATTAGCAATGGAATACAGCCGCGCCGGATAGGCCATTTCTTGACGCCGCGCCGCCACCATGCGCGAGATGCTCGGCGTCATTTCCGGGCGAATTACTACTTTGCGTCCGCCACGATCCTCAAAACTATACGTCTGCTCGTTGACAATTTCGTCACCCGTCTTAGCAGCATAAATTTCCAGAGGTTCTAAAATTGGCGTGGAATACTCTTGAAAACCAAAGCTCTCGCAGACCTGCGCCCACTTAGCAAAAATATATTTTCTAATTCTTAGCTCTTCGGGATAATGGTCTCGCGTGCCTTTGTATGGTGTCTTTAGTAGTGCCATGCTACCCCCTTGGTTGATGATCGCTAAAGTGCGTCAAATTGTACTCTACGCGCAAACGCTTAATCAATTCTCTAACATCTGTCCCCAATTTAACCTCTGGATTTAAAATGCCGCGCGGGTCAAAAATCTCTTTCACCTTAGAAAACAACTCGTGGATTTCTTTGCCAACTTGTTTTTCGGCAAACGGCGCACGAATACGACCGTCCGCTCGCGCACCACTAATAACACCGCCCAACTCTTGCACTTTGTCGTAATAACTTTCCATCAAACCCACCACGCTCTGGCGACCTTCTAGCCGAGCTAAATCAATAAACGGCATGACCGTCAAATGTCCAGAGCCAATATGCCCCCAAATAGCTACTTCAATGTGCTTGCTTTTGGCCAAAGCTTTGGTCGCTTTTATGATGCTGGCAATATTTTCTATTGGTATGATAGCGTCCTCCAAAAGTGGCAGCGCGACTTTACCACCAAAATTAGCCTGCGCAATCGCCGAAGTAATATGCCTCAGCGACAAAATCTCTTCTTTGTCATCTTGTTCTTCAGCAGAAATAAACTTAGCACCATGTTCGGCAAAAATCTTTTCGGCTTTCTTCACCATTTTTTTGCGCTTAGCATCCCGATCGTCAAATTCAATCAACAACGTAGCGTCAGGAATTTTATTGGACAGAACTTTATAAGTGTTGCGACCAGTAATTTTCTCAGCCAAGCTGAAGACACTCTTGTCCACCAAATCAATCATGCTAGGCTTTAGCTCAAACAATTTATTAAGCAGCGGTTGCAGGTGGCGCGTAGGCACCGCTACCGCCATCAAAGTCGAGACTGGCGCTTTTGGCTCAGCGCGTAAAACCGCCTGCGAAATTACACCCAATGTTCCCTGGGAGCCCACAAACAGCGGCGTCAAATCAAACGAGCCGTCTTGATGTCTAACTTTGTCTAGAGCGTAGCCAATATTAGTCGAAATTCTATCTTTAGAAAGCCCTAAAATCAGCTCTTTATTGTCCGAAATCAACCCATCAAGTTGACGATAAATTTCGCCTTCCAGCCCTGGTAAGCCTTTCTTTTTGTTAAGATCATGTTTGCTCAACCGCCCCGTCTCAATAATCTCGCCGTTAGATAATATCACCTCCAAACGATCAACAAAGTCACGCATATAGCCGTATTTAATTGAACGCTCACCGCTAGCATTGTTAGCAATGGACCCACCGATAGTCGCCAATTTATAACTAGTAGGAAAAATCGGCAAATGCAGACCATGAGTATAGAGAATCTCTTGCAGCGCCCGAAAATTCATGCCTGCCTCGACTCGCACCTTAGCGTCTTTCACGTCCAGCTCAAACAGCTTGCTCATATGCGCCGGAAAAACCAGCAACAGCCCTTCGCCAATTGCCGCACCAGTTTGATCGGTGCCGCCGCCGCGCGCCGTAATCGGTACATTAATTCCCTTGTCAGCCAGACGATACGAAAACCTGAGAATCTTCTGCAAATCGTCAATAGTCCGTGGGTAAATAATCGCCGAAGGGTGAATCTGCAAAATCGACGCGTCCCGCGAGTAAACCTCTCGCACCTTAGAATCGTTAACTACTTCGCCAGCAATGTGCTCGGCTAAATATCGAGATACTTTATCCATAACCTCCATTGTAACGAAAACACCCTATAAAAACAACCCCTGCAAGGGGTTGGTCAGACAAGTGAAAGAGGCGCTACTTTGCCGCCTCCTTCTTTTTCCGAAAGAATGCTAATCCCGCTTCTCCGTATTTGCGATTATCCACCACAACAACCCCTGTAACGGTTGGAACACACATACTTCCTGGATATGATAGTACCATAATTCCATTTGGTTTTAAAAGCCCCACGAGCTTTAAGCTTGTGGAAAACTGCGGGTCATAGTACGGCGGGTCTGCAAATATCACATCAAACTGCGCGTCCTCCACTTTTGTTGTGGCCAGCCAATTAGATAAAGTAGCCTGAATCACTTTGGTTTTTTGACTAATTGCCAAATCCGTTGTGTTTTTGACAATAATGCCAGCTGCCACACGATTTTTTTCAATAAACACGGCCGATTTAGCACCGCGGCTAATCGCTTCTATACCCACTGCGCCAGAACCAGCAAAGGCGTCCAGCACCTCAGCATCTCTTACCCTATCGCCCAAAATATTAAACAAAGCCGAACGCACGCGATCGCCCATAACATGAGTCGAACGGCGCGGCGGCGTGTCAATCAATCGACCGCCCAAACTTCCAGATATAATTCGCACTTTCACAGTCCTTATTTTAGCATAATTAAAAGAGGTGTGCGTAAAATTTAATTTATCGCACACCCTTTTGGGTGTTGGCATGATTTTTTTCATTCTTCATGCCAGGTTCGAGCAGAGACCAGAAGCTCAAAGTCATAGCCAGGAAACTCAGCTTGCAGCCAGTCAACCACCGAACGGGCTACCCCTTCCATGGCTGGAACCAGCGGAGAGACATAAATCTTATCGAAGTCTTGTAACCCGTGAGCCTCTTTCTCGAGCACTTGCTTCACTTCGCCTATGACGGGCTCGAACCTTGGAGGAGACTGTATGCGATATTGCCGCATATGCGCAAACTTCATTCCTTTTGTGATGGCATCGATGCACCTCTCCTCTTCCGGATTACTAACAACGTGAAAAAAATTTTCAAGCATGTTAGTGAGCAGGAGCAAAAGATATTCTTGCTCTTTTTTCTCGTCCTTCACCTTCTTCATGTTCCTCACTCCCTTCCTTGCAAAGTCGCAGCGAATGACATTTTCAGTCTAACAAAATTAACGGCTCTCGCCAAGGATAAGCGCTTTAGAAATCTTTAAAAAAAGGTAAACCCGCGCAGCTATATGTAATGACGTAAGTCATCAATTTACTACGCGGGGGCGAATTTTACCTTATTACGAAAACCTGACCGTCCTCTACGTGACGGCGTAATAACCTAGGTTCATAATCGTAATCCTGCGTTTGCAGACGGGCTGCAGTTTTTGCTGCGCTCATCATACATTGATACATTATATATGCCACCAAAGGCGGCATGAACAGGAGAGCTTCTCCTCCTTCGTCCAACCGCATCGCAGTATAGATGACAATCAACAACCACAATGTGGCGGCTGCAACAACTGCAGCGTATACCACTAGGGCAATCTTAATTTTGTAATTGACTAAGACTGCTAAATGGTATGTGCCATTTTTGCGGTCTCTCGTCCAGACCGCCTCGCGGTAGTAACCCACCGCAAAAGCGATCATTAGCCCTGCCAGAAAAAGCACCGTGAAGGCAAGAATCGCTATGATTAAGTTTGACATTTTTCTACCTCCTAGTTGAATTGTTTTGACTAAATTCTTTTGGTTTTATCCGCCATTTTGGCGACTTTTTTAGGCAAAAATCATCAAAACGGCGAACAAAACGCTGAGGTATTAAGGTAAAATTCTTGTAAGGTACGATGAGCTATAATCATAACTCATGCCCCTATTGTATCACACTTATGGTAAAAAGTCAAGGCTCTGCAGCGACGCTCAGCACTCTAGCATAGCGCCGACCCCAGTGAAACTGGCTTGTTAAAACCCCTTACTAGAGTAAGGGGTCTATTCTAACGTTCAGTGTTTATTTCTTGCGATGAACTGGTTTTTTCTTAAGTTTGTTGTTTTGGACGTAATAGTGATGGTACACAACGGCCGCAGCAGCGATGACTACTAAGAAAATTGTGATGCCAGCGCCAGTTTTTGCAATCTCTGCTGGGCAGGTGCCGTCTTCTTCGCAGCTCTTCTCGTTGCAAAGTTTATCGCCCACGGGAATCCCCGGCTTGCAGTATTCGGTTTTTGGCTCACAACGCTCATCACCCACAGGAACACCCGGCAAGCAGTATTCTTGTTCTGGCGGCGGTGTACAATTTACGATAACATCAGCTGAATCTTCTTTTGAACCATTTTGGGTCTTAATAATCCCCCAGTTGGTCAAAACTGTACCACATGCGGCATCTTCTGGAACCTTAGCCGTGAAATAAATTTTAGCGCCAGCACCAGGAGCGTAACTTTGAATGTCTATACCATTAGCGTTCATCAGTGAGTCAGTATGTGGTGTGCCAGACGGATAGTTACCGTTCTGTAAAACTACGCTGCCACTGTGAAAAACCAAGCCTCCAGGCAAAGTATCTTTAGCGATAACATCAGACTGCGTAACTGTACCGGTGTTGTTGTATTCAATTTTGTATTTAACCGTATCACCAGGCTTTGCCTCTACAATCTTGCGGTAGGTCTTGTCTTCTTGCTCTTCAACGCGAACTGTTTTGTCCACAGTGAAATTCGGGGTACCGACGAAGTTAACTTTTACCTTAAACGTGGCGATACCAGAGTATTTATAGCAACCTGGAATCTTACCGTCTAGTTTATCGTAGCCTAATAAAACACCGTCTTTATTGGTAACTATTTCATCTCCAAGTGCAAAGGTGGAAAAACCATTAGCGTTAGTGTAATATCGGCCAGAGCCCGAAACATAGGCTATCTGGAACTCTTTATCAGCTTTTAAATTAACCTCGTCCCAAACCTCTTTAGGATTAGCATTAGAAGAGTTGATGTGCACCTCGATTTCACCATTCTTAGTCAATCCCGTGGTTATACCAGCAGACAAACGAACATTTTCCGCCACCAAATTCAAATTGGCGGCCGCATTGTTATGGACGAACACTCTGACCAAGTAAGTGTGGTCATCTTGAACGGTAACCACGTCAGCGAAACCGCCCGCCTGAGTATTATTGTCATCTTTGACCAGAACAAAATTGCGTTCATCGCCATAATTAGAGTCGTCAGTAATTGAGTTAAAAGTAATGTAGTCAGCTGGTTTTGCCTCAGTAAAAGTCGCTCGACTGGCTGGTCCCCAAGCGTTGCCTACCCAACTAGGGAGAGTAGCTACACCCAGCGTCAAAATAGCACCTATTGACAACACCCACGCTAGTTTATGATGCAGGTGCATTTGAGTTTTCTTTGGCGCACTCGTGCGACGGCCTTTAGTGGACGTCTTACGAGTACTTTTTTTGGTTTGTGATTTTTTTACCATTTTTTACCTTTCTATTCTATCTATAGATCATCTAGCTGTTCGTTTGGCGTGGTGTTAACCGGTGGTGGCGATTGCTGTGCTGGCACCTTGTCAGCTGGACGATCAGCCCCTGGACCACTAGTTTGCTCGTGACTCGTGGCGCCGCTATGAGCTGAGCCACCACCTGAAGGAGGTGGGCTAGTAGCGCCTGGAGCCTGTGAACCATCATTATGGTCAATTGGCTTTTCTTGACCTGGATCGTTTCCGTCAATAACTGGCGTGCGGCCAGGCTGTTCGACCGTATTATCAGTGCCGGGCACCCCATTACCGGTTTCTTGGCTAGGCTGTTCTTCTGGACCTGAACCAGGACCGTTGCTGTCGTCCGTCGGCACTTCAACCAGTGGATCATCACCAGTCTGGATCTGGTCTGGTAAATCAGGATTAAGATCTATAGACTCCGCTGGGTCTTTTGGATCTAGGTCGAGTTCTGGTTCTTCTGGCGGTTTTACTGGAGGCACAACTGGTGGAACAACAGTACCTGGAGTTTGCGGAGTATAACTAGGGGTAGGGGTGATTGGCGTTCCAGCTGGCACTGGATGCAATGGCTGAGAACATGGCACCTTATACATCGCCACAACATCGCCATTTTCGTCGCGTTCGACCATAGCGAATGTGCCCTGCTCGTTAGTTACGATGCCTTTGTGTAGCAACATGCCTTGCTGCTCTGGATCATCTGGATGTGACAGATAGGCATTGCCATACAGCCCGTCTGGAATCTGCTCCATGGCAAACGTGTGATCACTGCGCAGTGTCTGTACTGTCTCAAACACACCTTGGTGCAAATTATAATCATTGGTCATAGCCTGTGCCATCTGTTCTGCACTCATATTGCTACCGAACAGCTCCTCGACTTGTTGCGGTGACAGAACTTCTGCTGCATGCGAAGCAAGCGCCGCTGGCTCCTTAGAATCCACCGTATTAATGGCGTGTGCTATAGCCGCTGACTGTTGCTCGGCGCTCAAGTCGTTAAAATCATTACTGAACTCGATGTTTGCAAAGCGCGTACCAAAGCCCGCAGCCTCAGCGGGGATACTGTCGTGACCTTGGATTATGATGTCCTCTTTGCCGTCACCGTTTATGTCTATAGATGCCACAAAACCGTAATCTTGGTTAACATCGTATGTTAGATTAGCTACGTCTAGCACATCGGGTATGCCATCACCGTCCAAGTCAAGCATGGGGGTATCTCCTATGCCATCGCCAGTGGTGTCAAGCATCCAGGAGTCTATGCTGCCATTGCCGTCTAAATCATAGCCAAAAACATTAGGCGTGCCAGAGCCGCTTAAGTCATGCGAGCTCAAAATAGTGCCCATTTCAATTTGAGATAAGTCTACGTCTTCAACACCCCCTGGACCAGCAGCAGCGCTACCAAGATCCTGCATGTCAGACAAAAACATTTCGCCAGCCATAGTACCAGCGGCAGTACCCGCACCTATCAGAGCCCAACTGGCGCCAACGGCCATGGCCTCCTGGTATTTCTCTCTAGTACGACCTGCCTCGTAATTTGCCCTTGCTACTTTAGCTGAGCGTTCATGCTCACTCAGTCCTTCTTCCCGACTGATAGCGCCAAGTCTTTGGTTGAGATCGCGGTCATATTTACGCTGAACAAACCCTTCCATCTTGCCTGCAGCCCACTTGAGCGGGGGCAGATTCATCAGCTTAGCCTGTGCTTTGTCAATCTTTGTATTTTTATCCCGATCTCGGTTGCTGGCCGACATGCCAGCATCAACAAGCACCTTGCCCTTGGCCATTCTAGCAGCAACTCCTAGTACTGGGATAAGTGCAGGGGCAGCTAACCCGCCAGTTGCGGATATTCCCACGCCAACAGCAGCGCCAGCGCCAAAGCCAGCCAAAGTTCTAACAACCTTGTGCTTGCCTAGCCAGTTTACAACCTTACCATATTTAGTATCTTTAAAAATTTCATCTCGCACATCATTAACATCCTGCCACATCTGCATTTGACGTTCAGCAAAGAACGCTTGCTTTTCGGCATCGGTCATGTCTGGGTTAATCTCTGTTAGTTCAGCGAGTTCTTCCTGGGCTTTCTGAAGAGCTAGTTGCTCATAATTGCCTTTCTCTTCTTCGTATAGTTGCTTGCGCTGACTACGTTTATACTCTTCAGGCATTTCTTTTTTGGCCGCTTCACCGCCCAAGCTCAGCGCAGCCACCTTTCTGCGAGACTCCTCTAAGACCTTGAACAGGGGCGCCTTACCTGCATCGGGTCCTGTCTCAGGAACTTTGGATGCCCCCTCAGCAGGACTAGTCCCTTCTCCCCCATCATTACCTTCATTGCCCTGTTCAGCTCCCTCACCCTGCTCTGGGGTTTGGGTTTTGGTGTTTAGGTTTTGCCAGGCGCCTACGCCTTGCCAGGTGCCTGGTTCGGCATTGGGGTTGGTGGCGTTGTCTGAGTTGGC
>Ga0082212_10000080_pt1 | contig 135602 bp, 123 predicted proteins | sample TergutNt197P3_FD_71548 | JGI IMG/M metagenome (GOLD analysis project Ga0082212, IMG submission 71548) | Neocapritermes taracua P3 segment gut microbial communities from Petit-Saut dam, French Guiana - Nt197 P3 | ecosystem: Host-associated > Arthropoda: Insects > Digestive system > Gut ... | reverse complement strand
GACAAACCCGAACGCTCCTTCTGTCTCATCCGTGAAACGTACCGGAAAGCGATTGTGCCCTGTTTGAGGATCAAAATAATGAGCGCGAATCCCAACGGCGCACAGGGTATCGCGGACAGGAAGTGCCGTGGCAAGGCGTACCCCCCAGGCGGGCACTGTTACTTCATACTCGCCGATTTTTTGTGCGGCGGTAATATTCTTGCAGCCCGTTATCGCGGCTCCCGCGATTGATCCGGGGTCGGCGAACAGTTCCTTTGCCGGTTTCACTGACAAAACAGCACCTGTATCCATCAGGGCGATATGTCCGCATAAATCGTAGGCTTCATCGCGGTTGTGTGTTACCATGAGCGTCGAACCGCTGTATTGCTGCAGCAATTTTTTCATTTGTATCCGCAGATGATCGCGCAGATGGCTGTCCAGCGCCGAGAAGGGTTCGTCCAGCATCAAGAGCGACGGTCTGTTAACGAGAATCCTCGCCAGCGCCGTGCGCTGCTGTTCGCCGCCGGAAAGCTGCGCAGGCCGGTGTTTTTTCAGGGCATCCAGTTTGAGCAGCTGTATAACATCGTCTAACGCCCGCCGCCGCTTTGTACTGTCTTTCTCATGGTACAGGCCGCAGAGGATATTTTTTTCCACGGTCATATTGGGGAACAGCGCGTAATTTTGAAATAAATACCCCACCCGGCGCCTCTGCGGCGGCAGATTGATACCTTGTTCGCTGTCGAACAATATTTCGCCGTCCAGTACAATGCGTCCCCGATCGGGCCTGTCAATTCCGGCGATGCAGCGGAGGGTCATGCTCTTGCCGCTGCCGGAAGCGCCCAGAATTCCCGTTACCCCGTCTCCCGCGTTAAATGCAACATCAAGCTGAAACGCGCCCAGTTTTTTTTGAATATCGACCGACAGCATCAGCGCGCCTCTCTGTTGTTTCGCTCAAAAAGATTCACCGCCAGTAGTACCGCCGTTGAGATTGCGATATTGACCATGACCCAGTGAAGCGCCGCGGTATTGCTGCCGGTACGCCACAACTGGTAAACGGTGGTGGATACAGTCGCGGTCTTTCCCGGTGTATAGCCGATCAGCATACTTGTCGCGCCGTATTCCCCCATGGCGCGGGCGAATGCAAGCACGATCCCCGCCAGTATTCCCTGACGGCAGTACGGCATACGGATACGCCAGAAGATGTACGAGTTCGGCAGTCCGAGCGTTTGTCCCGAATAGGCGAGCGTGTTGTCGAAACTCTCAAAAGCGCCCCGCGCCGTGCGGTACATGAGCGGGAACGCTACCACGGCGGCAGTTACTACACCGCCGTACCAGGTCATCACGAATTTGATTCCAAACTGCAGCAAAAAAATTCCCAAAGGCCGCCGTGCGCCAAAAAGCAGCAGCAGCAGATATCCCACCACCGTAGGCGGCAGAACCAGGGGCAAAGTCAAAAGTACATCGAGAATCCCCTTAATGACCCTCGGCAGTTTGGCGATATAGTAAGCGGCAAAGATACCGAGGAAAAACACCAACACGCAGCTTATGGTAGCAATGCGCAGTGAATTCCATAACGGAAACCAGTCCATTAGTTTTTACTTCCAAGCCGCCGCAAAGCCGACATTTTCAAATACCGCCATCGCCTCGTTTGTTTTGAGGTAATCCAGAAACGCCTGAGCCGCTTCCGGGTTTGTGCTGGGCTTCATAACAGCAGCGGGGTATATGACCTGTCCGCACATTTCGGCGGTAGCATAGTCCACGATCTCCAGTCCCGCGCTGAAGGCATCGGTGCAATATACGGTTCCGCAGTTAACGCTGGCTTCCGCTACCTGTGTGGTGACTTCTTTTACGTTGGAGCCGTAGGTGATCTTGCCGTTGTTTGCCAATGCCCTTTCATCCAGATCGAAAAAGGCAAGTATTCTTTGCGTATATTGTCCCACCGGCACATCGCTGTTGCCCATCGCAAACAGGATATCCTCATTGACAAGTTTATCCGCCAAATCGGCAAAACTGCTTATTCCGGCAGGATTGCCCCTGGGAACGCAGAGAGTTACCCTGTTTTCCAAAAAATCAAAACGCGTTCCCGCAAGCACAAAATCCAGTTTGTCCACATTCACCGATGGATTGGCGGCGATATCCAGCTGATTCATCTGCAACTGACCGGCTGAGATAAAGACATCACATTTCGCTCCTTCCTGAATTTGGGTTTTTAACGTGCCGGACGAATCAAAATTAAAAACCAGCTTCACATTCGGAGCTGTTTTTGTATACAGTTCCGCGATGCGCTGCAATGTTTCGGTCATGGAAGCGGCGCCAAACACCACCAGCTCGACATTCTCTGCGGCGGTGGAAACTTTACCACGGCTGCAGGCTGACACGCACAGCACCAACAGCAGCACAGTTGCCAGAAAACGGACATTTTTCATAGAAAACTCCTTTTTTAGTATCCCGATATACTTTTTATTGTATATCGGCTAGATAGATATCTCATGCTGCTGCTATTATGTCAATATGAAAAAGTTGAATTTGCACAATCTGAGATTTCGCCCCGCAGCAAGGCCATGGCGTGGGGGATGACGGCCAAAAAAACATCCATACTTTCCATGCAAGCCTTAGGGCTGCCCGGCAGATTGATGATCAGTGTCCGTCCTCGAATAACGGATACCGCCCGGGATAACATTGCCCTTGGCGTAATAGCCATGGAAGCGGCCCGAATGGCCTCGGCTATTCCGGGAACCTGGCGGTCCGCAACAGCTAATGTAGCTTCAGGTGTAATATCCTTGGGAGAAAACCCTGTACCTCCGGTTGTCAGGATCAAGTCGGACTGTAACTGGCTGCATAAACGGATAAGGTTACTTTCCAGCATAGCGCGGTCGTCGGGCTGTAAAATATTTTCAATAATTTCGTAACCATTTTCCCGAAGGCGGGCAGCAATGGCCGGGCCGCTTTCATCAATCCGTTTGCCTTTAGATCCCTTGTCACTCAAGGTAATTACCGCTGCCCTCCAAAGACGAACCTGCCCTTTGGGCGGCATATCGATCGGCTCGATTATCATCTCTTGATCTACAATGATCGTCCCAGGGTGTAATACCCGGGCAAATACACCTTCACGGGGCATGATACAATCTCCCATTCTGGCGTATATTTCACAATGTGTATGACACTCCTTTCCGATTTGAGTTATTTCCAGCAGTACCTTGCCACACCGCAGACGGGTCCCCGCCGGCAGGGACCGGAAATCAATCCCCTCAACGACGAGGTTTTCTCCAAAGGCCCCCGGTTCCACGGCGGCACCTCTTTCATTAAAGGCTGCTATTTTTTCGGCGCTTAATAGACTTACCTGCCTGTGCCATTTGCCCGCATGGGCATCTCCTTCAAGGCCATAATCAATTTTAAAATAACCGCACTTCACATTTTTTTTAATAGTTCCCCGTTCTTTGCTGCTGCACACGGCAATCACTTTTCCCATCGTCAACCTCCGATCCGGTACATACCCATGGGTTCTGTTATGTTTTTAAGACTTGAAGGAATGCGGGCCGGCGGTTTTTTTTCAATGCACTCCCGCATGATCCTGTACAGTTCTTCATTGGAACATCCGGCCCGGAGAAATGTTTTTATATCTTTCTCCTTCCCATAAAACAGACAAGGTCTCAGCATTCCCGTTGAAGTAAGGCGGATACGATTACAGGCAGTGCAGAATCGATGACTCATGGCGGCGATAAAGCCGATACGCCCCTGTAAGCCGCTGGCAGCATAGTATTGAGCCGGACCGTTTCCACGTTTTTCATTAATGGGGTGCAAATCGGGCCATATTTTCCGCAATCGTTCAATGGCGGCCTCTATGGGTACCCCTTTCGGAACTATCCCTTTCCGGAAGAAGGGCATCAACTCAATAAAACGTACATCCATGGGCATATGCTGTGCCAGAAACGCAACGGCGGATATGCCTTCAAAGGTTTGAGACAGCAATACGGCGTTGATTTTAATCTTCAAACCGCGGGCAATGCATTTTTTCAGAGTCTTTTTTACAGTTTCAACGGCATTTCCGGGATATCCTGTTATTTCGCTGTATTCCGGGTTACTCATTGTATCAAGGCTGATATTTATTCCGTCGACGCCGGCGGCGCATAGGGCATCCAAATGACCGGCAAGCAGAAGGCCATTGGTGGTAAGTGTTACCTGTTCCACTCCGGACAGGGCCTTAAGGCGGCTAATGAAATTTGTACAACCCTTTCGAACAAGCGGCTCGCCGCCGGTAACCTTGAATTTCACAATACCAGCGGTAACTGCAATCCTGCAAAGCCGTAAAATTTCTTCATAGGTGAGTATGTTCCCGTGCTGTACCGGCTGGTATACAGAAGGCATACAATAAGTACAGCGGAGATTGCACCGGTCGGTAACGGACACCCGCATATAATCAATGGTCCTTCCAAAACGGTCTCTCATAATTTGTAATGCCCGCTTTTACCTCCGGTTTTTTCAACCAGATGTATATTGTTTATTTTCATGCTTCTATCGGCTGCCTTGCACATATCGTACACAGTGAGCAGCGCCACAGTTACACCGGTAAGGGCTTCCATTTCAGCGCCGGTTTTTGCTTCGCAGCAGACGGCACATACCGTTTTCACTTCGCAGGTTTCAGGATGGAGGGTAAATTCAACAGTTATTTTACTGGGATTAAGGGGATGGCACAGCGGGATTAGGTCTGATGTACGCTTGGCGGCCATGATTCCGGCTACCCTGGCTACGCTTAGAACGGCGCCTTTTTTGCTCGTTCCGTCCCTGACAGAAGCAAAGCACTCCGGGCTCATACAAATGCTGCCTGCAGCCACGGCCTTTCTTTTGGTAACTTCTTTCTCTCCGACATCTACCATGACGGCATTGCCGTTTGAATCTATGTGTGAAAAGCCCATAGGTTCACGCTCCTTTTCCGAAGCTGCAATTTGGAAAATGACAATCCGGGCAGTTAAGACACAGACCGCCGTTCCCCAATCCCGCCAGCCATTTGGCAGTGACAGGTACATCTGCCAACAGATAAGGTAATACCAGATCAAAAACAGTTCTTTGCGAATACATTACACAGCCGGGGAGTCCGCATATAGGCCTGCCATCTGTTGTATATGCAAGCATAAACATTGCGCCGGGCAGTACCGGCGCCCCATAACTCACGACAGTATTGGCGGAGTCCCTGATGGCCTTTGGGGTTGTATCGTCCGGATCCACACTCATCCCGCCGGTGCAAAATACCATTGTTGCACCGGCGTCCAGCATTTCCTTGATCGCCTGCGCTATTTTTTCCTGGCTGTCATCCAGAACCACACGGGCAATCATTTCGCAGTTATACTCTGACAGCTTTTTTTGGATCACCGGCGAAAAATTATCCTCGATACGACGATGAAAAACCTCGTTCCCCGTGACTATCAGGCCGTATTTTTTCGGTTTTAGGGGCAATAATTTTATCAACGGTTCGTTCCCGGCAAGCTGCCGGGAACGTTCCATTTTTTCTTTTTCAATAAAAAGCGGAATGATACGCATACCGCAGAGTTTGTCGCCCTTTTTTACGGGGAACCCCGACAAGCGGGATGCGATTATCATTTCACCAAGGCGGTTTATCCCGTTCATACGTTCTAAATCAATCATCAAAAGACCATCCATATCGGCAATCAGTTCAATTTTGCCTTCTTTGGGAGGAGTGGCATGCATATTCTGACCTTCACATAGGGATCGAAGAAACTCCGCAGCATCGTTTTCGTGAAGCATATTTGCATTGGTTTCCAAAACATAGATATGATCTTTGCCGTGACGCAGCAGAACGGAAAGATCATCCTGTCCAATAACATGGCCTTTTGGGAACAAAATGTTCTTCGCAACGCCCGGAATGATCTGCGTGATATCGTGGCAGAGGACTTGACCGGCAGCTTCCTGCACCCTAATCAATTTCATGGCTCCCCTAAAACACCCGATATAGTTAATAAAATATATCGGGTGTTTTAAATATGCCCTGTCCCTGTGTTTATGTCAAGTCTTTTTTGTCAAAAGTGGAATTTTTGGTTTACCAGCCTTTCAGCATAATCCGATACATCGGCAGAGATTTCCTTATAAATCTCAAGAACTTGTTTGCCTTTTTCTGTTAAATGGGTTGAACCACGGCTGTTACCCCCTTTTTCCGATATTACCACCGGAAAACCCAATTCAGCCTCGACGGTACGGATAATCTTTAATGCCTTGGTATAGGACATCGCCATCGCAGCGGTGGCTTTTTTTATCGAAGAATGGGTTTCTATCCTTTCTAAAAGCTCCATTGGACCCGTCCCAAAAAAGGAATTATTTTTGCAGATTATTACCTTGGTTTTTGTCTTCATCGTTAACTCATACAGACTACAACAGCCGTCCCTCGTTTTCTATAGTGTTTCATACCGCCAAACCGGTAAAACTGCCGATATTTTGAATAATACCATGGCAAAAACAAATAAAATGCCCTTTTTTGCGGATGGGCTGCGTTTTTCCTGCATTCATTGTTCCGAATGCTGCCGAGTTGAGCCAGGCTATGTTTTTCTGTCCCAGAACGATCTGCGCCTTCTAGCAGAAGGTTTGCAAATGGGGTATAATGACATCGTGGAAAGGTATTGCCGTTGGGTGCCTTCGCCGGGCGGAGAAAAACAGCTTTCACTCAAGGAAACTCCAGATTTTGATTGTATTTTCTGGCAGGACCGCTGTAATGTATACCCATACCGCCCTCTCCAATGCAAAACCTTTCCGTTTTGGGACTCAACCCTCAACGCCCGGGAAGCTTGGGAGGAGCTTCCCTGTCCCGGTAAGGGCAAAGGCAAGCTTCACAGCCGGGAATATATCGAAAGCTGCCTGGCCCGGCGGAGGGCAGAATCGGTCATAACGAGGGGGGCTTAATTGAAGGTCCATTTTTGGGGTGTCCGTGGTTCCCTTTCCGCTCCACAGCTTCCTTCCCAAATTAGAAGCAAGGTTTCGGCCATTTTGGAAAGGCTCACCGCGGATGATATTAAAACCCCGGAAAACAGGGAACGGTTTTTAGCAACCCTGCCCCCCTGGCTTTTTGGCACCGTGGGGGGGAATAGCCCCTGCGTTACAGTTTCCTGCGAATCTACCAATGACATGATTGTATTTGATGCCGGATCGGGGATCCGTGAATTAGGCATCACCATGGCAAAGGAAAAACAAAAGCGGGATCATTTTCATGTTTTCTTTTCCCACTTTCACTGGGATCATATTCAGGGATTGCCCTTTTTTAACCCCGCCTATGATCCTTCGGTGGCAATGGATTTTTATTCTCCCCAGCCAAACCTGGAATCGGCTCTCCAGGGGCAGATGACCAGTCCTTATTTTCCCGTCCACATGGAATCCATGGGGTCTAAAAAAACATTTCATCAGCTTTGTGAACCTCTGCGGGTAGGAGATTTACAGATCCTTTACAAAAAAATGAACCATCCCGGCGATTCTTTTTCCTATAAGGTAATCGAAGGGGAACATTGTTTTATTTTCGCCACCGATACGGAGCTTTCCGCCAATGATTTTCAAAAAACCGGGGAAAACAGCAGCTTTTTTGGAAATACCGACTGCATTATTCTGGACTCCCAATATACCCTGGGGGAGGCCATCGAAAAATACAACTGGGGGCACAGTGCCTTTAGCCTGGCGGTGGACTTTGCCGCCAACTGGGGAATTAAGAAATTAGTTCTGTTTCATCATGATCCTACCTACGACGACCGGAAACTGTTTAATATGCTCCAGTCCGCCCGGTGGTATACGGAGCGGATGGGTATCAAGGGGATTGATATTTCCCTGGCCATGGAAGGGATGGAGATAGAACTTTGACCCTTTTTCCCGGCAAAATAGTCCAGGGCGAAGGGATCTTTTTTACTCTGGAGGAACTTTTGGTCCTCTTTCCCTTGCTAAAAAAGAACGAACCCCTTTTAAGCGACAAAGAACGGCAAATGCTGGTAAAAATCGAAAAAATCATATATGAGCATCTTTCAATAGCAGAGATTGAAAGCCGGCTGGGAGGAACCATCGAATATGCCTAAACTTCCTCTGGGACTGCGAATTTTATTTATTCTTATTAGTTCCCTTATTGCCGGAGTACTGCTCCTGGGCGCCGGCCTGGCCGGCGCTGCGCTGTACTTGAACGCGCCTCCCAAGGAGAGGCCCCTGCCCCGGGGCAACTATGCGGGTGCTAAACTGGAAGAAGGAGGAACGATCCTCTTTGAAGTCCGGGAAGGAGAAAGCGCTAAACAGGTGGGCCGGCGGCTGGAGCAGGCCGGACTGATAAAAAACCGGTTGTTTTGGGATATGCTTTCCCGTTTTGAAAAGGAATACCTAAAGGCAGGAACCTACCGTCTGGTTATTCCTGCCTCCCAAACGGAGATCCGCTCCATCCTTGTGGAAGGACAACAGGTTCTCCTGCGGGTTACCATCCCCGAAGGGGTTACCCTGAAAAAGGCCGCCGCCATCATGGGGCAAAGCGGAATCTGTAATGCCGAAGATTTTCTTCTGGCGGCGGCGGATCGGAACATTATCCAAGGCTACCGGATCCCCGGCGAAACCATGGAAGGGTACCTCTACCCGGAAACATATTTTTTCCCCGGTTCTTTTCCGGCGGAACGGGTAATCCGGACCATGGCGGATACCTTTTTTGCCCGGGTCCGGGAAATCGCCTCCGAATCGGAAACGTTAAGCCCCGGGGAATTATACGACACCGTAATACTGGCCTCGATTGTGGAACGGGAATACCGGGTGGCCGATGAGGCTCCTATTATGGCGGGAGTGTTTTACAACAGGATAAAGATCAATATGTCTCTGGAATCCTGCGCCACCGTACAGTATGTTATCACCGAAATCCAAGGCAAACCACATCCCCATGTGCTGTACTATGCGGACATTGAAATCAAAGATCCCTATAATACCTATGTATATCCGGGCCTTCCCCCGGGGCCCATTTCTTTTCCCGGACGGGTTGCCCTTTCCGCGGCCTTTCATCCTGCCCAGACTGACTACCTTTTCTTCCGTCTGGTGGATGAAGCTGCAGGAAGACACTACTTTTCCAAGACCCTGGATGCACATATCAGGGCCGGCGCTCTTTTTGTAAAGGGTTAGGATGGTTCGTTTTACCGAAGCTTCCAAACAGGCGGTTATTGACAGCATAGACGCTGTCGCTGTGGTAGAAGATTATCTCCGGCTGGAAAAAAAAAGCGGCCGCTACTGGGGGCTTTGCCCCTTTCATCATGAAAAAACCCCGTCCTTTACCGTGGACCCCGATAAAAAATCCTACTACTGCTTCGGCTGTCACCAGGGGGGGTCTATTGTAAGTTTTATCATGGAAATGGATAAACTTTCTTTTCCCGAGGCCATAGAACACCTTTCAAATCGTTTTGGTATTCCTTTAATTTATGAAAACGGAGGCTTTGAAAAACGGGAAAGTAAGACCGGGGAACTGGCGGAATTATACCGGCGGGTCGCAGCGAGTTTTAATCATATCCTTCTTAACACAAACGAAGGAGAAAAGACAAAACAGTATATTACGGATAGAAAGATCAGTGCCGAAACAATTGGACGGTTTCTCCTGGGATTTGCCCCCGCAGACCGGCACTGGCTCCATCGATTTTTAATCGGTAAGGGTTTTTCTCCGGATTTTTTGGCGGCCTCGGGCCTTTTTTCCCGCCGCTATCCCCAAAGCGCTTTTTTTTCCAACCGGCTGATCTTTCCCATTAGGGACAAAGATGGGCGAACCTTGGCTTTTGGAGGCCGGATTCTGGAAGGGGAGGGCCCAAAGTACATTAATTCCGCCGATTCGGAAATATTTAAAAAGGGCCGAACCCTCTTTGCTCTGGACCTTGCCCTGCCGGAGATACGGCAGACCAAAGAAGTGTTTTTGGCGGAAGGTTACATGGATGTTCTTGCTCTCCATCAGGGAGGAATAACTAATGCCGTCGCCCCCTTAGGAACCTCCTTTACCGATGACCAGGCAAAACTCCTTAAAAGATGGGCGGAAAAAGTTTTTTTTATGATGGACAATGATGAGGCAGGACAGAATGCCGCCTATAAGGCAATTCTTTGCTGTCGAAGGAACGGTTTGAACTGTGCTGTGGTGGATACTTCCGGGTTTTTTAAGGAAAAAGGAACAATTCCCAAGGATCCGGCGGAAATTTTACAGAAATTTGGCCCCGAAGCATTGAAAAATAGTGTAAAATGTAATATATTGGATATAAATTTTGTAATTTCCCGCAGCAGGGCGCTTACAAAGGGACCACAATCGGTGGTTTTTTTGTTTTCCTATTTGGATGCCTTGGATTCAGAAGTTGCCAGGGATGAAGCCATTGGAGCCATAGCCGATGCCTTTGGGGTAGAACGCCGGGCTGTTTGGGAGGATTATCGGCGGAAAAAAGCAGGGGAGCCATCCGGCGGCTCAGAACAAAAAGTGAACTCCGGATCGGCAAAACCTATTCGAAGTGGATATGAATTGTATCTTATGGGAACGGTTTTTGTAAACCCCGGTTTCTTCAAGGTACTCCGTTCCGGTCTTGAGATGGAAGATTTGGAGGATGTCAATGCCCGGGAGCTGTTCATCATTCTGGAAGAATGGTACCGGGAAACGGGCACCTCAGAAACGGCGCTTCTTCCCGGTGAACTGCTGGACCGTTTAGAAGACGAAAATTTACGGGATTTTATTCTGCGGCATGAGGCGCTGGGATCTTTTGCCAATCCGGATAAACTTGTCGAAGACGGAATGAAGCGGATAACGGAAAAGGTTCTGGAAAAGAAACGGAGGAAGATTATTCGGGAATTGCGGAATGCTGCAGGTGAAACATATAATAACGGAATTTCACAAGCCGGAATTCCAAAACAGGCTGATTTGCTGGCCGAAAAAATCCACATTGACGCCGAATTGACCAAACTAAAAGGCCGGCATCTGCAGCCAAGCGAGGGGTCATGAGCGAAAAAACCGCTGCCTTACATAAAACGCGGGGGGGCAGGGCAAAACGGCCTGAAAAAAGCCCGAACCTTCGGTCTCTGGCGGAAACCGCCGTCACGGATGTGTCTGCTGATCCTGCGGTGCTGAAACTACTGGAATATGCCCGAGAAAAAAAGATACTTTCCTATGATGAGCTGCAGGATTTTCTGCCCGAACATATCGCCTCCAGCGATAAAATTGAACAAGTCCTAATCCTCCTTGAAGCAAACAATGTGCAGCTTATTGAAGAAGATACACTGGACGAGGGTGAAGCCGAAATTGAACCCCGCAAGGCCGAAACGGGTAAAAAAAGACTGGTTTACAACGAAAAAGAATCCTCCGCCGATGATCCTATCCGGCTCTATTTAAGGGAAATTGGCAGGGAAAACCTGTTAAATGCGGAACAGGAAGTGGAGCTTTCCAAACAGATGGAAGAAGGAGAAAATATCATTAAGGGGGTGATTAAGAATTCAGGAATGGTCATTCCTGAATTCTACCACATTGCCCAGCGGGCTTTTTCAAAAAAGGACCCCCGGGAACTTTCCCTTTCCAAAAAAGAAATTACCGAATATATGACCGAACGGCGGAGGCTTAATCAATTTTATAAGGATACCCTGCGGGTTGCCGGGACGGAACTAAAAAATTACATGGAAATTAAGCGGCAGCTAATTATCAGGGGAGTGGATATTTATGAGGACAAGGAACTGGCCTCCCTTAGAAAAAAAATCCTCAACGTGGTTGTGCAAAGTGAAATTCACCCTGAAGAAATCAGCAGTTTTTCCGAAAAATTTGTTCATGCCGCCAAAAAAATCAAGCGTTACAAGAAAGAACAGGAAAAGATAGAAAAGCGCCTTCGGGTACACGCATTAAAAGAACTGCGGACCCTGGGACGGGCCCTTACCATCAAGGAAGAACGGGAAGTTTTGGAAGAAGAACTGGGACTTTCTTCCGATGAGATCAAAGAATTGATCCGCCATATCCAGGTAACAGAAAAAAAACTCCGCCAGATGGAAATGGAATTTGAAGAATCCATTGAAAACATCAATCTTATGGCCAAGGAGATTAACCGGGGCCGGGTGATGATGAAAAACGCCAAGGACAAACTCATTAAGGCAAATCTACGCCTGGTGGTATCCATCGCCAAAAAATATACCAATCGGGGACTGCATTTCTTTGATTTGGTCCAGGAAGGAAACATAGGACTTATCAAGGCGGTGGAAAAATTTGAATACCGCAAGGGCTATAAGTTTTCTACCTACGCCACCTGGTGGATCAGGCAGGCCATAACCCGTTCCATTTCGGATCAGGCCAGAACCATCCGGGTACCGGTCCACATGATCGAACAAATCAACAAAGTAGTTCGGGAATCCCGGCAGCTTATGCAGTTTCTGGGCAGGGAACCTACAGACGAAGAAATTGCCGACCGGCTGGGCTGGACGGCCCCCCGGGTTAAAACCGTAAAAAATGTAGCCCGGGAACCTATCAGCCTGGAAACCCCCATTGGCGAAGAAGAGGACTCTCTTCTTGGGGATTTTATCGAAGACAAGGATGTTGAAAACCCCGCCAGTCAAACCGCTTTTACCCTGCTCCAGGAACAGCTTTCCGGAGTGCTTTCCACTCTTCCCGCCAGGGAACAGGAAGTACTGAAAATGCGTTTCGGCCTGGACGATGGTTATTCGCTTACCCTGGAAGAGGTGGGGCTTTACTTTAATGTTACTAGAGAACGAATCAGGCAGATTGAGGCTAAGGCCCTGCGCCGCCTGCGGCATCCCAAGAGGAGCCGGAAACTCAAAGATTATTTAGACCACTAAACAGGGGGATTTCTCATGGTAATGGATGAAGTGTTTGAAAAACTCAGGACGCTCCAGGAAATTCTTTCTCAAAAGATAAAACTGGAGCATGAAGTGGGAGAAATTCCTAAAATACTGGTAACTCAGGAAGAGCTTCTGGCCCGGCTTAAAAAAACCTTTATTGATAAAAACCTGGAATTTGAAAAATGCCGGGCCGCCGAGGCGGAATACCGGAATCTGCTGGAAGAAGCGGCGGCAAGCCGGGAAAAATCCGAAAAAAATATGGATGTTATCAATACCCAGCGGGAATACGAAGCGCTGGACAAGGAAATCCGGGATGCAGCGGAAAGGGAGCAACAGTACCGGAAAGAACTTCAAAAGGAAGAGAGGATGCTCGCCGATTTGGATGAGCAGATAAAACAAAATACCGCCATGATTGAACTGCAGGAAAAGGATCTGGAAGAACGCCGCCGGGGCATAGAGACGGATGTCTCTACCATACGGGACAAAATAAAACAACTGGAAGATGAAGAAAGAAACCTGATCCCTGATCTTGATCCGGAGGTGCTTTTTAAGTTCGAACGGATCATCCGGAACAAGATGGGCCGGGGTATTGTGGCCATCAAGGGCGGTGTTTGTATGGGCTGCCACATGGTACTGCCGGTACAGTTTTCCAATATGGTTCATCAGGGCGAAGAAATTGTTTTTTGTCCCTACTGTTCCCGAATCCTCTTTTACGAGGAAAGCGGCGAAGACGGCGAAGATTATTTTGACAGTGAAGATGCGGGGAGCCTTTCGGATCTTGATGATATGGACGAAGATGAATATGATGATGAAGAAGAGGACGAAGAAAGCGCCGGCCTTGAGTACGAAGAATAAGCGATGAACCAGGCGGCCGCCGGGCTGCAAAAGTCATAACATGATTTTTTCTACATTATTCAGCAAGAGACTTTTGTGATCCTGGAGGAAAGTCCGGACTCCATAGGGCACGATGCCGGGTAACGCCCGGGTAAAGGGGTAAACCCTTTAACAGACAGCGCAGCAGAAAGGATACCTCCTTTCACTTTCAAAGCGAAAGGAAAGGGTGAAATGGCGGGGTAAGAGCCCACCTCGGCGGCGGCAACGCCTCCGGACGGCAAACCTCATCGGGAGCAAAGTCAAGCAGTGTAGTGAAAGCAAAGCCTTTCGCGCCGGCGGCCCGCCGGTTAAACGCGGGTAGACTGCATGGAGACGGCCGGTAACGTCCGTCCCAGACAGATGGCCGCCCCTAATGGCTATGGCCATGACAGAATCCGGCTTATGGTTCATCGCTTTTTTTATTTCCGGCATTTTTTGGATTCATTGACTTTTTATGGCAAAAAGTATTAAATCGTAGAAGTATGAAAAAAGCCCAAAACAGGTCCGAAATCAGTGCTGAAGCTATGAAAAAGCGGGTTTTTCAAGGCCTAACGCTTATTTTAGCCCTGGCGGCTCTGGGGATGGTTCTTGTTTTTCTTTTTATTGCGAGGATCCGCGGATCGGGAGTAAAAAAGACACTTTTAGCGAACTGGGAGAGCGGTTCATGGGAGACGGCCTATGAAAAAAGCAGGGATGGTTTGGCCTCAAAACCCATGGATTCTTTTTTTTTGATCATGAATGGGTTCTCTGCCTACCAGGCAGCATTAGCCCAGGTGAACAATGCGGAATCGCTGGACTACATTGATGAGAGTATCCAATCCCTTAGAAAGGCCCTTTTGGAAAAAAACGCCGATAGAGATGGCCGGATACGGTATGTGCTGGGTAAAGCTTATTATGCTAAGGGGCCGGGTTATGCCGACCTGGCGGTAAAATATCTGGAAGAGGCAAAGGCTGCTTCCTTTGCGGCAGGGGATCTTAACGAATACCTTGGACTCTCCTATGCGGCGATTAAAGATTACCGGAAGAGCATAGAAGCTTTTTCAGATTCCCTGGCCCCGCTGGAAGAAGAAGGGGCCCCTCTTCTTTTGTACATTGCCCGGTCCTATATGGGTATGGAAGAATGGGAAACTGCCAGAGCTTATCTCCAACAATGCGCTGATACTTCCTTGGATGTGGATCTGGCCCTTAAAGCCCGGCTTCTTCTGGGTAAAACACTGGTTCAATCAGGAAATGAGGACGGTGCCATTGCAATTTTTGAATCAGTTTTGGAGATTGGCGGAGAAAATGCCGAAGCATCCTTTGAACTTGGAGAAATTTATGCTTCTCGGGGAGATTTCATCCGGGCCCGGGCTGCCTGGCGCAGAGCTATCCGGGCCGATCTCAATTTTGAACCGGCTCGCGTCCGGCTAAATGCCATGTAAATTACCTTTGTTATGGAAAGCTTGGAGGAATTATGTTCGGAATAGAATCATCGGATATCGGGATTGATTTGGGGACCTGTAATACCCTTATATATATCCGGGGCAAGGGTATTGTGATCAACGAACCTTCGGTGGTGGCCGTTGAACGGGGTACAAGGAAAGTTATTGCGGTGGGAGAAGCTGCCAAGCGGATGTATTTAAGGACACCGGGAAACTTTCAAGCTATCCGGCCCCTTAGGGATGGGGTAATTGCCGATTTAGAATCCACCGAAAAAATGATCCGTTATTTTATCATTAAGATCCTTCCGCGGTACCGGTTTATCAAGCCCCGGATGGTTATTGGAATCCCTTCCTGCATTACCGAAGTGGAAAGAAGGGCGGTGGAAGAAAGCGCCTATAAAGCCGGTGCCCGGGAAGTCCGGGTTATCGAAGAAAGTCTGGCGGCAGCCATAGGGGCGGATATACCAATTTATGAACCTGCGGGCCATATGGTCTGTGACATTGGCGGGGGAACCACGGAAATTTCCGTCATATCCCTGGGAGGCATGGTAGTAACCAATGCCATACGTCTCGGTGGGGATGAATTTGACGAAGCGATCATTAAACACGTACGGAGTGTCCATAACCTGATTATCGGGGAGCAAACAGCGGAGCGTCTAAAAATAGAAATCGGTAATGCATCGCCGGATAAAACCATCGAAAAAGTGGAGATTAAGGGAACCGATGCGATTACAGGCCTTCCCAGGCGGCTGGAAATTGATTCGGTAGAAGTCCGGGAAGCCCTTAAGGATCCCATCACCCAGATCATCGACGAAATCAAAGTTACCCTGGGGCAAACTCCGCCAGAGCTGGCCGCCGACATTGTAGAGCGGGGTATTGTGATGACCGGCGGCGGATCTCTGCTTAAGGGTCTGCCAAAACTTATCTCCAAGGAAACGGGAGTGCCGGTAATCCTAGCGGAACGACCCCTAGACTGTGTAGCTCTGGGGGCGGGCAAATACTTTGAAAATGCAAAGGACTTTGACAGCACCCGGGGTATTTACGACAGCCTTAACAGCTAGTGCCGGTTGATGGAGTAGGGATGACGCAGGAAGGCACAAGACAAAAACGGCGTATTCATGCTGAAGCTTATGTGTTCATCGCTCTTTGTCTTGTTTCGTTATCAATGCTTTTTTTCTCCTCTCGTACCTTTACGGGGGATTTTAGGGATACTGGTCTTTCCATGTATTCGGGTCTTAGATCAAGCGTATACAGGCTGCGGAGTTTTGTCACAGGTACGGTTCTTGCCGTCCAGGAACTGGCGGTACTGAAAGAACAGTACGATGAATTGGCCGCCCGGATAAACCGGTATGAACAGATGGAGCAGACTGCCGCCGGCATTCGGAGGGAAAACAACCGGCTTCGGGAACAACTCGGTTTTTCTGAAACTATTTCGTACCGGTATATAGCGGCGGAAATTATCGGAAGTGATCCGGATAATCTTTTTTCCGCCCTGGTAATCAACAAAGGGAAAAAAGACGGCATTACCGCTAATATGCCGGTCATTGCATATCAGCAGAACGAAAGAAGCCATAGCTCCGATACGGTCCCAACCGGTACGGTCCTGGTTGGCAAGGTAGTTCAGACCGCCCATTTTGAAAGCCTTGTGATGCCCCTCTACGATTCCACTTCATATATTTCCGCCCGGCTTGGGGAATCAAGGATCGAAGGAATTGTCGAAGGACAAGGCAGCCCCGACGCCCCCCTGCTTCTGCGTTTTATACGCCGCCCGGCCCGGGGAGAAATCAGTATTGGCGAACAGATCCTTACCAGCGGCCTGGGCGGAGTATTTCCCCCAGGCATCCTCACGGGCAGGGTAAGCCGGATACTGTACCAGGATATGGACACCTCTATAGAAATTGAACTGGAAAGCAGCGTTGATTTTTCCCGGCTTGAATATGTATTTGTTATCGATCCCCGCTCTGTACACCCGGCGGCAGAAAATGGTGAAGGCCAAAACCAAGTGAATGGGGATCTGTGATGGTTAAAAATAGCATCTGGACTGTTGTTTTTTCTATTGTTGCGGCGCTTCTGCAATCCGTCCTCCTCTACCGCTTAAAGATCTACGGAGCTGTACCGGATCTTTCCCTGGGGGTGATGGTATTTAGCGCCTATTTAAACGGAACTATGAGCGGCCAGATCACCGGGTTTTTTTCCGGTCTCTTTTATGATTTTCTTTCTGCTTCTCCCATGGGTCTTTTTACCTTTGTGAGAACCATCATCGGCGCCTTAGGAGGGCTTTTGCGGGGAATGTTTTTTCTGGACAAAGTAGTACTTCCCATGCTTCTTTGCGCCTCCGCTACCGTTGCCAAAGCCCTGCTGCTCTTTGGGCTGCATTTTCTTTTTACAGAGATTGTTCCGCCCTATCCGTCTCTTTCTTCTCCTGTTTTTTGGATGGAGCTGCTCCTTAATACCATTACGGCACCGTTTCTCTTCGGTTTTCTTAAACTTTTTGGGCCCTTGCTCATATCCGAGGAGAGAAGGTGATGACATCCATTTTTGTTTTTGATTCATCATTAAATGATGAGCGTCCCCGAAGAAGGCTGCGGCTGTTTCAGTGGTTCCTGGCGGGTATTTTTTTGATCTATGGGGTCAGGCTTTTTACCATGCAGGTACTAAGCGGAGAATCATACCGCCAGATGTCGCTGGACATCGCAAAACGGACAACGGTTCTTCCAGCCCGGAGGGGAGAAATTTATGACCGGAATTTTATCGACCCGTTGGTGGTAAATAATGATACCTTCGCTGTAACCATAACTCCAGCGGAAGTACCGGAAGGAGCCATGGGGGATTTAATTACCAGGACGGCCCAACTCCTGGGAGTGCCCAGGCGGGAAGTGGACGAAAAGATACCCCCCCAGTATTACCGCCTCTACCAGCCCCTGGAAATCGCCGCCAATGTGCCCTTTGAAATTGTGGCAGTGTTGGCAGAAAACCTGGATACTCTGCCGGGCCTTACCTGGCAGGCCAAACCGGTGCGGAACTACGGCGATATAGGCAGCCTTTCTCATATCATCGGTTATGTTGGCAATATCACCAGGGAAGAACTGATCCTCCTCTATAACGAGGGATATCAACAGGGCGATACCATAGGGAAGCTGGGAATAGAACGCCAGTATGATTCCATTTTACGGGGCCGGGATGGATTAGAAACAAGGACCGTAGATGTCCGGGGCCGGCATATTTCCCGGGATTTACAACGGGAATCTCCGGTAATGGGGAAAAACTTAATCCTTACCATTGACAAGTCTATCCAGCTTTTGGCGGAAAAAGCCCTGGGAACTAGAATGGGGGCGGTGGTGGTGATGAAGCCCAACGGCGAAACCCTGGCCATGGTATCCTACCCCTGGTACGATCCAAATCTTTTTAACCGGAGTACCATGGTTGCCGAATATTCCGCCTTAAGCCGGAATCTTAATAATCCTTTCCTGAACCGGGCCATTCAGTCCATGTATCCGCCGGCTTCGACTTTTAAGATACTTATGTCCACCGCCCTTTTGTCGGAAAACCTGATTAACCCCGAAGTACGGATCAACTGTACCGGCGGCATTAACTATGGCGGCAGGCTTTGGCGCTGCTGGGCCAGGGGAGGCCACGGCTGGGTAAACCTCCAGCAGGGTCTAGCGGTTTCCTGCGACATTTATTTTTGGCTCACCGGGAGAGATCATGTTGGAGTGGACCGGATAAACCGTTATGCCAGATCATTCGGTTATGGTGCATTAACCGGTATTGATCTTCCCGGTGAAATTGATGGGCTTGTTCCCAGTTCCCAATGGAAAGAATTGCGATACCACGAACGGTGGCTTGCGGGGGATACGATGAATATATCCATCGGCCAGGGGTTTACCCTGGTTACCCCCCTGCAGATTACCAACATGGTCGCCACGGTGATCAACGATGGCATTGGATATAGGCCCCATGTTCTTAAGGAGATCAGGGATCCTGTTTCCGGAGTTGTTGAACAAACCATCGTACCGGAGATTATCCACAATATGCAGGGCGAAGTTCCTGCACAGGTTTTTGAAACCGTCCGGTACAATATGCGATCCGTCGTAACCCAGGGTTCCGCCAGGGTTGACAATATCAGGGCGGTGGAACTGGCGGGTAAAACAGGAACCGCCGAAGTGGGACTTCCCGACCGCTGGCACTGTTGGTTCACCGCCTACGGCCCCTACAATACAACAAATCACGACGAGCAGGTTATTGTAACGGTCTTGGTGGAAGCATCGAATCCCTGGGATTGGTGGTCTCCCTATGCGACGGCGATAATATTCCAGGGGATCTTTGCCAGTCAAACCTATGAAGAAGCAATAACTGCTCTGGGATGGCAGTATCTTGCACCGGTACAGGGACGCCGCGAATGAAAATCAGGGATTTTCTGGAAATAGACTATGCATTCTTTTTTGCTTCCCTAGTACTTACCGTCTTTGGTATTTTATTTATTTATTCTTCCGGGGTAACCTCTTCGGGAGTGGTGGTATCCAACGAATACCAAAAACAGATAATTTGGGCTGTGGCGGGATTACTAATTGCCTTGATAATATCGCTGCTCAACTATAAAAGGATTTACGATTTTTCCCTTTACCTTTATGGATTTTCGGTACTCCTCCTTATTTATACTTGTACTTTGGGACGGCGTGTCACCGGCGACAGTTCCATGGTGGGCATGGGAAGGTGGATAAACATTGGGGGATTCGGCATCCAACCTTCGGAATTTGCCAAGATAACCACAATTCTTTTTCTCGCCCGGTATCTGGATTCCACCAAACACAGCCGGAACGGAATTATTCGTTTTGCCTTTTCCTGCATTATTGTGTTTATTCCCTTGTTATTTATCGTGATTCAGCCAGACCTGGGAACAGCCCTAGTTTTTATTCCCATTCTTCTGGTTATGTGTTTTATCGGCGGCATAACTACCCGCTATATATTATTCTTGGGAGGGTGCGTAACGCTCACCGGTCTAATGACCCTTCTTCCCCTCTGGCAGGAAATAATAACAAAAGGGGAGTATCCGGTACTAATGATCCTTATGAATTACCGTTTTATCCTGACCGGCGTATTGATGCTAACCATGATTGGCGGAATTTCTTATTTCGGCTACCGAAGATTCAATAAACGGTACTTTTACTGGATATGCTATTTTGCGGTAATGGTGATCTTTTCCCTGACCGCTTCATTTGCTTCCCACAAAGTGCTTAAGGGATATCAAATGATGCGGCTTATCGTGTTCCTCGATCCCAATGTGGATCCCCGGGGTTCTGGCTGGCACATTATCCAATCCATGACAGCTATTGGTTCCGGCGGTTTTACGGGAAAAGGTTTCCTCCAGGGAACGCAAAGCCATTACCGTTTTCTCCCTACCCAGAGTACGGACTTTATTTTTTCCATTTTTACCGAAGAATGGGGGTTCATGGGAGGTCTTTTGATCATGGCCCTCTTTCTTTTGATTTGTCTCCGTCTTATCAGGCTGATACGAACCACCTCTGATACTTTTGGGGCCTACATAGCAGCGGGTCTTGCGGCCATGTATTCATTCCATTTTATCATCAATACCGGCATGGCCATGGGGATCATGCCTATTACAGGGATTCCCCTGCTCTTTATGTCCTACGGCGGTTCGGCCCTTATTTCCGCCATGGCTGGTGTTGGGCTGGCCATGAGCATCCATGTCCGCAGGTTTGACAGCGGATTGTCACTTTGATCTCCTCCCATGATGTTTATTGATCCGCTGATCCGCCTTGGTTCCCGTCTTTTGGAAGTAGAAAAACCTGCCAGATATACGGGAGGGGAATACGGCATTTATGCAAAACAAGGAATATTACGGACAGCCATTGTATTTCCCGATCTCTATGAGCTAGGTATGTCCAATCAGGCCTTTAGGATCATTTACAATGGCCTTAACCGCATGGATGATATTTCCTGCGACCGGGCCTTTGCGCCCGCCCCTGATTTTGAAAAACTTCTCCGGGAAGAAGGACTGCCCCTTTACGGTCTAGATACGGGAATAGCCCTCGCCAACACGGACCTGCTGCTTTTTACTCTGGGCTATGAACTGGGCATAACAGGGATTCTCTCGGTGCTGGATAATTCCGGGATTGCCCTCCGTTCCGCGGATCGGGGATCGGGATATCCCATCGTGATCATGGGGGGACCCTGCGTATCCAATCCGCTGCCTTACAGCCTTTTTATTGACGCCTTTTGGATAGGTGAAGCGGAGGCAGGTTTTTTTGATCTGGCCGCCGTTCTTTTAGAAATGAAAAAGTCCGGAGCGGACCGATCCGATTTGCTTGACCGGATCAAAAGTCATCCCCATATCTGGGTACCGGGAAAAACCGGCGTAAAGAGGGCAGTGGATGCCGCTTTTGGCAGCGCTTTCCGGCCTCCTGCGGTGTTCCCCATCGCCGGTATCAGGACCGTGCAGCATCATGGCGCAGTGGAGATCATGCGGGGCTGCCCCAACGGCTGCCGTTTTTGCCACGCCGGCATCTGGTACCGGCCCATGCGGCAAAAACAAGCGGACTTGATCCTTGAAGAAGTCGATACCCTTGTCAAACTGGGGGGCTACAGGGAAATAAGTCTTTCTTCCCTTTCCAGCGGCGATTATCGTCATATTGACGGGTTGATCGCTTCCCTGAACAACCGCTATAGCACCCGTCATATTTCTTTCCAGCTTCCATCCCTGCGGGTTACCGGTTTTTCGCTCCCCATCCTGGCCATGGTTTCCAAGGTAAGGAAAAGCGGCCTTACCTTTGCGGTAGAAACTCCTTCCGAAGCGGCTCAACTTGCCATTAATAAACAGGTTTCTCTGGACGAAGTAATTGCCATTATTAGGGAGGCGAAAAAATACGGGTGGCGTGGGATCAAATTCTATTTTATGCTGGGGATGCCCTTGACTGGATCCGCCGGAGAAATCTTAGAAGAAACCTTAATTGTTGATTTTATTCTTGAAGCAGGAAAAGCTGCCGGATCACATTTTCACATAAATATCGGCGCCTTTGTACCCAAACCGCACACCCCTTACCAGCGCTCTTCTCAGATGGACGAAGAAAAGGCATGGCAAAAAATACATTATATTCAGGACAAACTGAAACCCCGAGGGCACAAGGTCAGCACGCATAATCCATTTATAAGCATTCTGGAGGGTATCTTTTCCCGAGGAACCGAAGAGGCCGGAATATTGGCCGAAGAAGCCTACAAAAAAGGATGCCGTCTTGATGCCTGGACGGATTATGTTCAAATAGACGCCTGGAAGTGCATTCTTCATAAAAACACAGCGCTAGTTGGATCATGCATCGGGGCCAGGGAAAAAGAAGAAAAACTTCCCTGGGATGTAATAAAGAGCAGAGTGGGGGAGGGTTGCCTGGAACGAGAACAGGGACGATCCAAAAGAAAAGTAATCACTTCAGCATGTATAAAAAACTGCAATGAGACATGCGGAGTCTGCAAGGGCGAAATAAGCATTGTCTATAATAATATACAATGCAAAGCAGTATCGGGGGACGAGTTTGTTGATTACCCGGATAAAAAACTTTTTCGTCTTCAAAAAAATACCTGCCGGATGTTATTTTTGTTCTCCAAGAATGATTCCGCTGTATTCATTTCGCATCTGGGGGTAATTGAAGTATTTTCCGCTGCGGTAATCCGCTCAACCATACCCGCATGTTATACACAGGGGTTTAACCCGCTGCTAAAAATTGATTTTGCATCACCCGCGCCTCTTGGTTTGCATTGCTGTGCTGAGGTGGCTTGCATTGATTTGGAAGAACCTCTGGAACCGCGGGATTTTACAGAAAAAATCAACGGCGTTTTACCCAAAGGTTTTCTTATAATCAATGCCGAGGCATTTATCATTGCAGAAGGAACAAAGAAACATTCACCGGCATCACTTTTATGGGGGTTCCGCTATGGTGAGTCAATCGTTCCTTTTAAAGAAGAAAAAAATTTCCGTCTTGCGGCATGCAAAGAAAAAACTCTTTTTGAGCTTACCAGGGATGGGATGATGGCAGCAAATCCACAGACCGGAAAAGCTGAAGACTATTTTGATGTTTACCGTGCATTGTACCCGCCGGCATAGGGTTTAGTAGACAGAATCTACATTATGGATAGTAAAATGCCTGCCTTTGCTTTAGGGCAGCCGGAATATGCCTATATGTTTGGGCCGGGAATAAATGGGGGAATAGTTTCCATCAATACCGGATGCAAGAATATACATGGATACATAAGTGAATAAAGATGATGCACCGGAAAGATTACCATTTCTTTCCACATCGGTATTTCTTTCGCCGGTAAGGTTATTTTCATCGATTAAATCACTGGAATGAAAAAACAAGCGATCAGGATGAAGGGAAAAGCTGCCCCCTGTTCTGAATAAATAATTGATGTCGCTTGTGTTGCTGTTAACAATCATTTGAGGCCCCATGGATGAACTGGTAAAATCTATATCTAGAGTATTGGCGGTGCGGTCTAAAACTAGAGAAAGATGGTATTCATTTATTCTATCCTTGCTGATATACAGGGGATAATAGCGAAGATTAGAAAAAACCGATGATATGGCATTGGGGGATACGGAGTCGTTGGTTGTATAGGGATCAATGGTATTAAAATGAGAAGCAAGGGCTGGATTTATCTGTACCCTCTGGATATCGCTGGGAATGGCATTTATAGAAAAATCACTGATATAGATCCGGTAAAATACCGTATAGCTACGGAATTCAGAAGGCTGTCCGGAAGGCAGCCATGCAGAAATACTATTGGTACCGTGGATGGTTATTCTCTCTACCGGTTCAAGGTACACATAGTTCTCAAGACCGCAGGAGATAAGCAAAAATATCTTAATTAGGAAAAGGAATTTAATTTTTTTCAAGAAAAATGATCCTGCTTTGGGCAAGGTTGGCCCAACGTGAATCAGGATTTTCATTAATTAGATCCCGGTACGCTTCGGCGGCTCCTATTTTATCATCGAGCGCCTCGCTGATTCTGCCTATATTAAAACGGGCCCTGGCGGCGGCAGGAAAAATGCCGGTGTATTCAAGGCTTTGCCGGTAGTAGCCGATGGCCACTTCCAGTTTTCCCTGTTCTTCAGCCGCCGCCCCCGCATTAAAAAAGGAAAAGGAGGCCAGGTATGTCTTTGGGGCTTTCCTGACCGCCAGAGTCCAGGTTTCTTCCGCCCTGCTCCATTCACTCCGGGAAAAATAAATACCCGCCGCCAAAGAATAGCCCCGGGCTGCGGCATAACCGAATGTGGAGGAAGTAAAATCGTTAATTTCATCCAACAGGGCCGATGTTTCTGCGGAATTGGGGTTATCGGCGGTATTTTCCAATTCGGTTTTCCGCCGTTCAAGAATTTCTACTGCCGCTATGGCTTTTTTTTCCATGGTGCCGCGGATCAAAAAAAAGGCCGTCGAAATGGCAATGCCGGCGGCGATGAATACCAGTAAAATTAAAATTGTTTTGCGGTGCCTTTGCATAAACAGGGCTATTTTATCACCGGTATTCATTTGCTGTTCGATTTTTTCATTTCCCATGGTTAATGCTCCTTAATAGCCAGTTCTTTAATTAGCCTGGAAAGATAGGTCCGCTGGATGTCCAGGGCCTTTGCCGTTTCAGTCTGATTCCAGTTGTTTTCTTCCAGCACCTTCTGGATAAAATGCACCTTAAAAGTATTTACCGCATTTTTGAGGTTCCGGCTACCCTCCCCGTCTGGATGGACAATTTCAGCAGCGGTCCGCATGAAAAGATCGTCTTTTTGAATAAGACTGCCCTTGCCGATTACACAGGCGCGTTCAATGCTGTTTTCCAGTTCCCTGACATTACCGGGCCAGGAATAGGAAAGCATAAATTCCATAGCATCGCCGGAAAAACCTGAAAACTGTTTTTTTGTTTCCGCCTGGTATTTTTTCAGAAATGCCGCCGCCAATTCGGGGATATCTTCGGGCCGCTGCCGTAGGGGGGGGATATAAAGAGGAAGGACATTGATCCGGTAGTAGAGGTCGTTTCGGAATTCACCCTTCTCTACCATGGCCTCTATGTCACGGTTCGTGGCGGCTAATATACGGACATCCACGGTTTGTTCAATGTCGGAGCCAACCTTCTCAAAGGTTTTTTGTTGAATTACCCGCAGGAGTTTTGCCTGGAGAGATAGGGGAATATCTCCAATTTCGTCAAGAAAAATTGTCCCCTTGTCGGCCAGTTCAAAACGGCCCTGCCGGTTCTGAAAGGCGCTGGTAAAGGCTCCTTTGATATGGCCGAATAGTTCGCTTTCCAAGAGGCCCTCCGGCAGGGCCGCACAGTTAATTCGTACAAAAGGGGCTGCACTGCGGGAGCTGAGAAAATGTATCCTTTCCGCAAAAAGTTCTTTTCCGACTCCGCTTTCTCCCAGAATCAGCACCGACGAATCGGTTTGGGCCACCCGCTGGATGATTTCCAATTTTTCCAGGATCGCCGGACTTTTGGCGATAAGGCTATGATAACCTTTATTACGGGAAAGCTCTTTTTGAAGCTGGTTGATTTCTACCGCCGCCCTTTCTATGTTTTGGGTGTTCCGTACCGCCATGGCGGCCTGATTGGCAAAGATTTCAAGCCATTCAAGATCTTCCTGGGTATATCCGCTGTCTCCTTTTTTATTGAGCAGTTCAATAACGCCGATACACTCATCTTTGATCCGCAGAGGAGCGGCCATCATCGTTTTGGAAGGGTAATCAATCTGGTCCGAAATTTTTTTTGAATGCCGTTTGTCATGTTCCACATCATTAACGATGAGGGATTTGTTGTGGGCCGCTACCCAGCCGGCAATACCTTCGCCCAGCTTAACGGTGAATTTTGCTGCATCTTCTCCCTTAACTCCCGTGGCGGCTTCAAAGTACAAATCCTGTGTTTCTTTGTTTACCAGCATAAGACTGGAAGCTTCGCTCTGGCAAAGCTTGGTGGCTGAATCAAGAATTTGGGCCAAAAGGGAATGAAGATCGGTGTTATCCGAATTTATAAGGGTATTTAATTCAATGAGGGTATTGAATTTATTGATATCTACTTTTGACAGCATACCATGCGAAAAGCCGTGACGGCTCTATTCGGAGGCTGAACCGGGATCCTGTTCCTTTCGGTCCGTCTCTGTTTCCCTGCCGCTTTCCCCTTTAGATTTTAGGACATCACCAAGGGTAAACGAATCGCCGGTTTCTTCTTCCGCCATGTACCGGGAAATTTCGTCCCGTTGAACTTTTTTTCGGTAATCTTTAATGGAGAAAGAGGCCTTTTGTTTTTCCGGCTGTAATTCCAATACAACTGCGGTTATTTTGTCTCCCACATGAAAGCGGGTCAGGGCTTCTTCAGGGCTTTCTTCCCGGTTTTCGCTCAGGTTGGTTTTGTGGATCAGTCCTTCTATTCCTCCGGGGACTTTAACAAATACCCCAAAGTCTGTAACATTGGAGACTTCGCCCTCTACATGGGAACCTGTTTTGTAGACCGCTGCAAAGGTACGCCAGGGATCTTCAGAAAGCTGTTTGATTCCCAGCTTGATATTCCGGCTCCCTTTGTCCACCGTAAGTACCATTATTTCCAGTTCCTGCCCAACTGTGATCTCCCTGTCGGGGTGTTTTATTTTTTTGGTCCAGGAAATATCGTCGTTGTGGAGGAAACCGTCGATACCCTCCTCCAGTTCGATAAAGGCCCCGGCGCTGGTGATCTTGACCACTTTTCGGATAAGGCGGGTTCCAACGGGATACTTTTCCATGATGGAGGTCCAGGGATTGGCGGTAACCTGCTTAAGGCCAAGGGAAACACGGCCTGCCTGGAGATCGTAGCCTAGGATCATACATTCCACTTCATCGCCGATAGAAAGGAACTGTCCCGGAGATTGGATTTTTTTGACCCAGGAAAATTCCGAAATATGGGCCAGCCCTTCGATCCCCTCTTCCAGTTCAATAAAGGCGCCGAAATCGGTAAGTTTTGTCACTCTGCCCTTGACGATACTGTTTACTTGGTATTTGTCTTCGAAATGAATCCAGGGATCGTCCGTAAAGTGCTTAAGGGAGAGATTTATCCTTTTTTCCTCCGGATCGATGCGGATTACCTTGACGGTAATTTCCTGTCCCTTTTTTACGAAATCCTTAGGCCTGGTTACATGGCCCCAGCTCATATCGTTGATGTGGAGAAGCCCGTCAAATCCCCCCAGATCTATAAAGGCACCGAAAGAGGTAAAGCTTTTGACCACGCCGGTTATTTCAGAACCTATAGGAGTATTTTCAAAAAAATCTTTTTGCTTGCTGCCGATTTCCTCTTCCATGTACTTGCGGCGGTTCACCACAATATTTACTTTACCGTCGGAATAGATCCGTTCCACAAACATTTTTGTCTTTAGGCCGATAAGGCCTTCGGGCTTATCTACCTTTTGTGTGTCGGACTGGCTGATGGGAAGAAAGGCGTGTACCTGGGCGCCAAGGTTTATGTCAAAACCTCCCTTGACCTGCTTTTCTATGATTCCTTCCACCGGGGTGTGATCCTGAAAGGCCTGGCGGAGATTTTTCCAGAAGAGCTTAACATCGGCCTTCTGTTTGGAAACAATAACTTCGCCATGTTTGTTTTCTTTGTTTACCAGTATTACCGAAACGGGGTCTCCAATTTTTGGGGGGGCGGCAAATTCAGAGATGGGGATCTTCCCTTCCGACTTGTATCCCACGTCGATAAAGACCTGATCGGGGGTAACTTGAATAACATGGCCGTCTATTAACTGGCCTTCTTCAAGTTGTTCCAGAGATTTAAGGTATTCTTCCTGTAATTGAGATTGAATGTCGCCGGAATTAGTGTCCGTTTCCACTTCCATCTGAGTCATGGTTTATCCTTCACATATTTAGTTTCATATGTAGAGTGTCATAAACTTGCATTAAGGTCAAGCCCGATGTGTCCAGATAATACACTCCTTCCCCTAAAAAAAGGCTCCCCTCTATTTTGTTTCTATCCATAGAATCACGCTTGATAAGGGCCTCTTCAATTTCTTCCAGCCCGAGATTGGAAACCCCCTGTTCAAAACGCCTTCTGGCCCGTTCCTTTATCGATGCATCCAGAAAAAAACGGTGTTCCGCATGGGGAAACACCACGGTGGTCATATCTCTCCCTTCTACCACCGCATTGAGCCCCGCTGCAATTTCCCGGATCAGATCATTTACCACATGGCGGATGGGAACAATGGCCGAAAGGGGGGAAACATGGCGGTCCACTTCGTCGCTGTGAAGGAGGTCTTCTACCATATCGTCCCCAAGGTAAAGTTTGCCTTCCCGGTACGCCAAGGGAGCCCCCCTGGCATATTCCAGTGCCTTTTTGCTGTCCGCCGGATCCACGCCCTCTCTAAGGCAGACCAGGGTGATGGCCCGGTACAGATTGCCCGAATTGATATAGGTAAAAGGCTGGCCATCCTTTCCCTTTAGGTTTTTCGCCAGCATTACTGCGATGGTACTTTTTCCGGTTCCCGCCGGACCGTCGATGGCGATGATCATTTTTTTTCCTCCACGCTCATCAAAGAGGCCTTTTCCTTTGCTGAGAGAAGGCGGCATTCTCCTTCTGGAAGTTCTCCCAGTTTAATCGTCCCAATGCGGACCCGGCGGAGCATGGAAGGATGGAGGTGGAAATGGGAAAATACCTTCCTGATTTCACGGTTTTTTCCTTCCAGGAGGATAATGATGAGGCGCTTCTGGCCAAGCCGTTCAATACGCAGGGCCCGGTATTGCTCGTCCGCTATGGTCAGTCCGGCAAGAAATTCATCTATAACTTGATTGGGGATGGGGACCGTAGATTCTACCAGATATTCCTTTTCTATTTGTGAGCCGGGATGACTGAGCCGGGCGGTAAAATGCCCATCGTTGGTAAAAAAGATCAGCCCCGACGATTGATAGTCCAGACGGCCCACATTGTAAAGCCGTTCCTTAATGGTTTTGGGGAGGAGTTCCAAAGCCAATGGCCGCCCCTGAGGATCACGGGAACTACAGAGGTATCCCGGCGGTTTGTTCAAAGCCAGGTAGTGGAGTTTTTGCTCTGCCACAACCGGCATACCATCCAGGCAAATTTTGTCGTCGTTTTGTACCTTTATCCCCATTTTACTAACGATTAAGCCGTTGACTGTTACCCTTCCCTCCTGAATCATGGATTCAGAGGTCCGCCGGGAAGCAACCCCCGCATGGGCTAGAAACACCTGAAGCCTGATATCCTGAGGTGATTTTTTTTTAACGTTCCTGCTCAAACCGGGCGGCCTCGCTTTCATTCAGTTTTGGCAAATCGGCGATGCTTTCCAGCCGGAAGAAACGGAGGAATTCCCTGGTAGTGCCGTATTGGGCAGGTTTGCCGGGAACGTCCTTTTTTCCCATCTCCCGGATGAGGGATTTCTCCAGAAGGAGTCGAATAACCGTATCTACCGCCTGCACTCCCCGAATCGATTCGATTTCACTGCGGGTAACGGGCTGGGAATAGGCGATGATCGACAAGGTTTCCAATGCCGCCCGGGAAAAACGGATTTCACTTTTTTTTCCGTAATGAGGTTTCAGCGTTTCCCAGTATTCCTGTTTTGGAGACAGCATGAGCCCTCCGCCAATGCGGGAAAGCTCCACCCCAGAATCCCCGTTCTTGTATTTTTCTTCCAGATTGTCAACCGCTTTTTTTACGGTATCTCTGGAAAGGCCGGAAATACGGGAAAGTACATTGAAATCCATGGGGTCTGTTTCCAGATAAAGGATTGCTTCGATCAGAGCCGCTTCTTTATGAGCCGAATTTTTTTTAACTCCCTGTTTTTCCGCCATCTTCGTCCTCGTCTTTTTTGCTGTTTTCCCCGGTTTCATCGCTGTGCTTATCCATGGACCGGATCAGAATATCACCGAACATACGGTTCTGGAATACCGTTACCATCCTGGCCTTTACCGCTTCCAGCAGAGCTAGGAAGGCACAGATCACTTCCATCAGCGAGCCCCGCCGGGCCAGGAGGTCGGCAAAACTGCATTCGCCTCGGGTTTCCATCAATTCAGAAAGGAGTGTGATCTTTTCGTTGATAGATACTTCTTCGTAAAGGTCTATAAGTGTCTGGCCACCCTGGAGACCATTCATCAAGGAAGAAAAGGTTTTAACCAGTTCCCAGACATCCATCTCTTTCCAAAGCTCGTCCTCTTTAAAAGGCAGGGATCGCTGGATTTTTTTCCGTTCGATCACCCATTCTGCTTCTCTGCTCCGTTCCTCCATAAGACCCGTAAGTTTTTTTAATCGCTGGTATTCGATTAAGGTTTCCACCAGTTCCTGCCGGGGGTCTTCGATTTCATCCAAATCGATTTCTACCGGCAGGAGCATCCTGCTTTTAATATAAAGCAGCGTCGCCGCCAGGGTATGGAATTCGGTAATGTCTTCCAGGTCAAGGGTGGTAATATATTTTAAGTAGGCAATGTACTGTTCCGTTATTTCCGCTATGGGGATGTCATAAATGTTTACTTCGTTTTTTTTAACCAAGAAGAGGAGCAGGTCCAGGGGGCCTTCAAATTCTTTTAGTTTAAAGGTTCGGTTTGCCGCAGTCTCCCTGAATTCTGCAGCACTGTCTTGAAAAAAGACGGGACTGTCCATACCGGAATAGTATACCGGGTTACAGTTATTTTTGGAAGAGCAGCGCTTCTGGATTATTTCGCATGGTGTATCAGTCTATTCCGTATTATCCTTGGCCGCTAATCAAAAAGGGACAGCCCGGCGGCTTGGTTGTTTTGTTTTGCCGGTTTAATCCGGGGTTTACGGTCTTCTTCCGGGGTGATTTTTTTTAGCTGATCTTTCCAGCAATGAATTAAGTTAAACGCCTCCAGAGGAGTAATGCTGTCAATTTCCAAAGCTGAAAGCTCCATCATTAACTGGTTTTCTGTATCGCCAGTTTTGCAGCACTGTTTTTCGAGAGTCCCTGGTAAATCTTCCCATGGCTTGTCTGTGGAACAGGGATTTTCTGCAGCGGCGGGCATTAAGGAATTGTCCTTCTTCCGGATCATATTCAGGATTGTTCCGGCCCGTCCCAGCACGGCGGCGGGTATTCCTGCCAGGCCCGCGGCGTACAGGCCATAGGATTCGGCACTGGGACCTTCTTTTAATTTCCTTAAAAAAACAATAGTTTCCTTTTGTTCCAGGACTTCCATGGAACGGTTGGCAAGTCCCGGGTGTTCCAGCCGGGAAAGCTCATGAAAGTGTGTGGCAAAGAGAGTTCTGCATTTTACCCGGTGCAGCAGGTCTTCGCAGACCGCCCAGGCAATGGCCAGGCCGTCGGAAGTACCTGTGCCCCGTCCCACTTCGTCCATAATCACCAGGCTCCGTTCCGTGGCGGTATGGAGTATGTGGGCGGTTTCAGTCATTTCTACAAGGAAAGTAGATTCTCCCCGGGCCAGATTATCCGAGGCCCCTACCCTGCAGTATATCCGGTCGGTAATGCCGATAAGGGCTTCCCGGGCCGGAACAAAGCTGCCGATCTGAGCCATAATGGTAATAAGCGCCGCCTGCCTGAGGTAGGTTGATTTGCCGGCCATATTGGGACCGGTGATAAGGGCAAAAAAGATTCCCTCCCCTTCCAGACGGATATCGTTAGGAATAAACTCGCCGCCGGGCAGATGGACCTCCACCACCGGATGACGGCCTTCGATGATGATCGTCCTGGGTTCGTCGACAACTGCCGGGAGCACCCAGCCCCGGATGGTGGCGGCCCAGGCAAGGGATTGACCCGCATCCAATTCTGCGATTAGCCCGGCGGCGGCAGAGATTCGGCCCAGATGGGGTTTGATTTTTTCCCGGAGTTCCAGAAAGAGTTTTTTTTCCAGTTCGATGATACGGCCGGAAGCGCCGTTAATATCCGATTCCAATTTTGCCAGTTGTTCGGTACTGAATCGTTCTCCAGCAGCGATACCCTGGCGGCGGATAAAATAAGACGGAACCTTGGACAGATTTATTTTGGTTACCTCAAAATAGTATCCGATAAGACGGTTATAATTGATTTTCAGATTGGGAATGCCGGTATTGATTTTTTCTGTTTCAAGGTATTTTTCCAGCATATTCCGGCCATGTTTTTTCAGCTTATTCAGTTCATCCAGTTCTTGATTATAGCCTTCCCGAATCAAGTTACCTTCGCTAAAAAGTACGGAAGGATTTTCGCAGAGGCCCCGTTCAAGAAGGGAACAAACCTTTTCCAGTTCCAAAAAATCTTTTTCATTAAAGGCGGAAACTTCAGGGGCTTCAAAAAGGCCGGTCATTTTTTCCAGAATCGTTTGCTTAACCTTTTCCAGGCAGACCAGGGCGTTCATTATTGAAGCCATGTCCTTTCCGTTGGCTTTGTCCATGGCAAGCCGGGAAGAAAGCCGTTCCAGATCCGGAGTTTTGGACAAAAGACTCCGCATTGCTCCCAACTTATCCTGATCCCGGTAGAATTGTTCTACCATGCTGAGCCTGCGGTGAATTAATGATACATCCTTAAGAGGGTGAAGCAGCCGGCGCCTGAGAAATCTCCGGCCCATGGCAGTCTTTGTTTCATTCAGTACTTCAAAGAGAGAATACTGTTCCGTCCCATCCCTGAGGTTCCGTACCAGTTCCAGGTTGCATTGGGTTGACTCATCGATGGCCGTATAATCGTTATCTCCGTAAATACTGATAGAATGAACATGGGGGATAAGGCTTTTGGCGGTATCGTCCAGATAGTCCAGCAATGCTCCGGCGGCAATAATCTCCGGAGAGTTTTCTTCAAGGCCGAATCCCTTAAGACTGGCGGTTCCAAACTGTCTGCACAGCCGGTCAAAAGATTTTTTCCGGTCAAATAGCCAATCTGCCCAGCGGTTAATTACCAGGCCCGCCTTTTCCTGTAATCGCAGGGAAAGTTCCGGCTTTTCTTCCAGGAGAGATTCGGCGGCGATGATTTCCCTGATTTCAAGCCGTTCCAGTTCCAGGCCGGCAAAAAAACCCGATTGTTCAACAGGAAAGGAGGAGGCAAAAAAACTGCCGACGGAAAGATCAATATATGCAAATGAAAGGAAGGGACCCGCCGCAGCCAGGCATGCCAAGTAGTTGGCGCTCCCTTTTTCCAGATAGTTTTCATCGACGGTAGTGCCTGGGGTAATAATTTCCACCACTTGACGGTCAATTAATTTGGTTTTTCCCGGTTCGGAAATCTGTTCACAGACGGCAATTTTTTTTCCGAGATTTAAAAGCCGGGATATGTAATTTTGACAGGCATGGTAAGGCACACCGCACATGGGAACCCCGGCACGGCTGGTAAGGGTCAAATTGAGGAGCGAAGAAACCTCCATGGCGTCTTCGGCAAACATTTCATAAAAATCCCCCAGCCGGAAGAATAAAACGCTTCCTTGGTGTTCCCGTTTAATCCGGCGATACTGATCCAGCATGGGGCTTTCGCCTGCACTCACCGGGGATCCTTTCTAAAAAGTTGTTTTGCGTCAGGAACGAATCCGGGCAATAACCTTATTGGTAATATCCACTGAAGGACTGTACCAAAGTATCCCCGCCGTTTCCCTGCTTAAGACCATGCTAAATCCTTCACTTTCTGCCACGACACGAATGGCATTGTTCACCCGGGCCATAAAGGTATTGTTTTTTTGAAGCTGCTGTCGATCTTTTTCCAGTTCAGCAATCATTCTGTCATAGTAGTTTTTAGCAGCCTGGGTTTTTGTCCGTATCTGATTTTCCAGGGTACGGATCTGATCTTTTTTTCCCTCTTCCTGGGCTTCGGCCAGTTTAGTGTTAAGTTCCTGCAGTTCCTTGGCTTGTTTTTCGATTTCTGCCTGAACAGTGTTCCGCTTATCACTAAAGGCTTTGAACTCCGTCGATTGTTCGGCAAAGGCAGCCATAACCCTGTTCATGTCAACAACGGCAAAGCGGGTTATGGCTGCCTGGGCGGAAAGGGAAATAAGGATTCCCCCCATAAGTAGTGTTGTAATAATAAAACGCTTCATAGGACCTCCCTAGTTTGTAGGTATTGCAAATGAAATAACAAAATCAACTCCTGAATCAGGATCGCTGGCCTGCTTGAAGATCCCCCCCGGCATTCTCCTGATTTGTCCGTCTTCAACCACAAATCTTTTTGCCAGAAGAAAACGGAACGGAAATTGAGCAATGGTAAAGCGTATTCCTCCGCCATAGCTAAAACGCCAGTTTTCCGCATCCAGATGCTGAAAAAATTCCACAGGAGTAATCTGGCGGCTTTGATAAAAAATTCCGGATGCCAGAACCGCATCAAAAAACATATCAAAAGCCAGTAAACCCGGAACCAGGGGAACGCGCAGTTCCGCCGTATTTTCCCAAAGGGCAAAACCCCGGCTGGGAATTCTGGCTTCGTACCAGCCCCGGCCAATAAACATACCATCGATAAAGAGCTTGCTTACTTCCTCTACCTCGGGTTTTTCTTTTCCAAACTGGGGAAAAATAAAGGAAAGACCCGTGTGGAAAGCTAGGATCATTTTAAAGTGCCATTTCTCATTGTTAAAAATGTCAAAATCAAAGAGGGTAAAGAAAATCTCCGCCTTGGTATCGCTGCGGATATAGTGTTCCCTCTCTATCGGGAATAACCCATGAAAGGAAAAACGCTGGCTTACATAATAGCCGGAGGAAGGATCATAAGACAAATTCCGATTGTCAAGATAAGCGATGGTCCACAGTGAATTAACCGGAGTCCATTGACCGTTGCGTTCCCTGACAACCGGATCAAAGGGACGCAGGGAATCATCATAGCTGTTGTTAATAATTCCTGTACGAACCCCGCCGCCGGTCCCCAGGACACCCATCTGGGTAATCCATCGATAGACAGTAGAATATCCCAGTGATATAAACCACTGTTGGTAGGCCATCATATATTCGTCGGGAGGTATTTTGTTGTCATCCCAATAGTCTTGATAATTTGAATATCCATCAGGAAAGGCATAGGGTTCATCGCCATTAAAAATGGGGCCGGGGCCGTTATTCATGGGGGAATAACGCTTGGCATGACTAAAGGTTAAATCCACGCTCCAGTTCAGGGGCAAATCCCCCATCCAGCGTTCAGAATAAGAAAGAGAAACGCTTTGATTGGTGGTGGAAGCGTTCACTTCGGCCCTTACCTGGCTTCCATAACCCAGAAAGTTCCTGTCGGTAAAATTCAAAAGGCCCGAAATTGGAAAAGCATCGGGATCGGAAGAACCGGAAAAGGTAAGGCCGAATTGAATATCCGTGGTCTGCCCTTCTTCGACATTAACGATCAGATCCAGCAGGCCGTCTTCACTGCCTGGAACCGGTTCGGGATACACACTGGCAAAGTATTGAAGGTTCATCAAACTTCGAAAGCCGGATCTCATTTTTGAGAGGGAATAAACATCCCCCGTTTCCATTGGTATTTCCCGAAGGATCACATAATCCTTGGTTTTTTTGTTTCCACGGATAATGACATTTTCGATATGAGCTCTGCCCCGTTCGGTGATGGATATGGTATAGGCAACGGTCCCTTCTTCCTGATTTCGTATTTCTGCCGGCCGAATATCATTGTAAATGTAGCCGTTTTCATAGTACAAATTTGCCACCCGTTGAAGGTCCATCTCCAGGCGTTCTGCACTTACAGTTTTTCCCGGTTCAGATCGGATAAGGCCCTGGAGTTGTTCATCGGTAAAGACCTCGTTGCCGATAAAGGAAATGCCGGCGAAAGTATATATACGCCCTTCATAAAGACGGTAAGTGATGGTCATAATGTTATTGCCCTTACTGTCTTTGGCTATCTCCTGGACAACATCGGTCACTTCAGCATCCAGATACCCTTTGTTGTGGTAGTATTGGGCCAAGGCGTCGCGATCAGTAATAAGTTTGGTATCCTGGTAGGCGCCGGTCCGGCCCAACCCCCTGGCTTTCATGGAAAGCCGTCCTTGAAGGGTGCTGCTGGAAAAAAGGGTGTTCCCTTCAAAGTAAATATTGGCAATAACGATTTGTGTTCCCTCGGTGATATAAAAAACCAATTCCACAGCATCGTTTCTTATCGCCCTAGTTTCCGATCTCACCTGAACATCGGGGAAGCCCTTTTCAATATAATATGTGCGGATTGCTGCTTCGTCGGAACGAATGACCATGCCGTTGGCCACTTCGTTTACCTTGCTGTTAATGGCGTCCATTAGATCCCGGCGCCTGATCCCCGAATTGCCAACAAAGGTAATTCTTGTCACATTGGGGCGTTCTATCACCTTAAAAATCAGAACAACTTCACTCCGGGCCTGATCTGCCGGTACGGCGGTGGGGGTTATTAATTCAAAGTATTCCAGAGCATAGAGTCTTCCCTGGAGTTCCATAAACAGATTATCAGTAAACAGCCTGCCCCGGAAGGATTCTATGGCCCCTTCCAGTTCCGTCCGCCGGATATTTTTTAGGCCTTCAAATTGAATATCCCTGATGGGTTTACCCTGGTACCAGTCCGGTGAAATTTCCCCTTGGGTAAAGCAAAAACCGCTGATTAACAACAGTAGCGCTGCAAAAAAAGAACGTTTCAAGAAAAACTCCTGTTGCTAGTATACTAAAAAAAACAAAAAAGTTAAAGGGACCAGCGCCAAATCAGGGAAATGGACTGATCGCTTACAAAAAGATTCTCTCCGTATAAGGGCCGCAGGTTCCATCGCACGTCGAACAACGGTGTCCGAAGATCAAACCCTATTTCCGGTTCCAGTTTCATTCCCCCAAATTCCCTTTGGTATTGATCATACCGAAAAGAAAGGATGGTCTGGAAAAAGAGGTCCCGGCCAATGTACTTACCCATAAAAACAGCGGTATTATCCAAATAGTTACCCATTGTGGAGGGTTGTTCTTCCGGATCACGGTTTCTGACGGCCTCAAAAAGGGCGTTTTGAAGGATTTGTGTCCTGAAAGAGAACATATCCAATCCAAGAGCATTTCTTATTGTCCGTTCCGCCCTGCGAAACACCACCGTCTGAAGAATCATGTCAATGGATGTTTTGATAATGGGATCGAGGGTATTCGATTCAGCGGCATCCAGAGAAGGTGCCTGGCCCAGGATACTGTAAATTTCCAGTTGCGAAAGGGAAGGAGTGGTTTCGAACCGGGGCATGGTCTTTTCCAACTCGCTTAACGCTACTCTGTCCAGTATCATAGCAATGGTTACCGGCCCGTCGTCGTTTCGGTCCCGAAATTCAGCCTTGACGCTGATCCGGGGGTCCACCTGCGGATCATTACCGTTAAACTGAAGAAGGCCTTCCCGGATAAAGAAACTCCTCTGGAGTTGGAACAGTTCTCCACCCCTGAGAACCACATCCCCATCCATGCTGATCCTGGGGATCCGGGAATCTCCCATAATCCGTACTCCGGTTCCTGCTTCCCCATAGGCTCGCAGAACAGGAGTTCTGGAATCGGGCCAGAAGAATTCTACCCGCTGACCGGCGGTAATGTGTACATCGGCAATAATATCTGTCTGCATGGAAAGGTTCCATCCGGTCATGGCCCTTTCAATTTCTTCTTTGTTTATCGTAATTTCTGTATCATCTGCATAAATATCGCCAATTATGTTGAATTCAACCTTTTCTTCCAAAAACAGTTGGAGTTTTCCCGTGGCATTCCCGGCGGCCCTAATCCCAGAAAGGTTAAAATTAAAGGGGACTTTCCGGTCCGCTTCAATATCCAAATAAAAACCCGGAAGCCAGCGGCTAAAGGTGATCTCCCCACTGACAACGCCGTGGCCATTTCCACAGACGCCATCCACGGGACCAAAGGAAAAACCGCTCCCTGCCAGGGTAACGGCACCTGAGCCGGGACCAATTTCGGCGGAAAGATATTCGGGTACCGTAAGGGTGATCCCTGAAGCCCAGGCGATCCCTTCAAATTCGGGATCAAAAATCGAGCCGAACATGCGGCTTTCTCCGGTAATAACCCCGCCGGTAAAATCGACGGTTTTTTTGATAGGGATGATATCCCAAAGCTCCTTTAAATCCACAAAAATTTCTGAAACAAATGCATCGAAGGTTTTTCCCTCCAAAACACCGGTTATTATTCCATGAACAGGAAAAGGACTACCCAGAGAAAGGTAAAAAACACCGCCGCCGGGACTGGTTTCGTTGAATTCCGCATTTATCATATTCTGAGGGCCGCCGGACAGGCGGTATAGAGCCCCGGATTTTTCCGTTTCGTGAGGAGTCCTGGTAAAAGCAAAACTAGCGGGGGACTTTGTTTGCTTTTCATTGACATAGGCATACTTGATATCCAGAATTCCCGAAAGAGAGGACAGGCTTTCCATATCCAGCCAGGTTTTCATGGGCAGGAAATTAACGCCCAGAGATAAAAGTATTCCCAGGTCTTGTTCATTTACCGTTCCGGAAAGCTGTAATTCCGTTTCCAGACGGCCCGCATTTTTATCCAGGGAAGCATAGGAAATTGCGGACTGTATGTTTCCTAGGGTACTAAAAGTCTGGGAAAGAAGTATCCTTTCCGGATCCAACAGAGCCATACCGGAAAGAAGAAGAGTATTTTCCCCTATTTTGCCGGCAAGAGAATCCAGAGAAAGGCTTACCAGATAGTATCCGTCTTTGGAAATGCCGCCGTGGGCTTCCCCTGAAACTAGGAATTTCCCCCCCGGTACAATTCGTTCACTCTTAAAACCGGTTAGTTTCCCCCGGAAATCCAGCCTTCCAGATTCATAAAAAAGATCCCCCGCCAGCATTTCCGCTTCCTCCAGATCTGCAAGGACCAAGGAACCGTCTATGATTGAAAAATTGCTGTTCCAGACTGCCGCTCCGGAACCGAAAAGGGGGCCGGCCTTATCGGTATAGTACACCCTATCCAAGTTGAGCCCGTGCTGGTTGGCTTGTCCCCGGATAGAGATTTCTGTGGGTCCATGGTATTCCCGGATTTCAAGACGTTCCATGCCGACATTCCAGGCGGCGGAATTATGGTAAACCAGCGACGCATCAAGGTTCAGGTAGGCTCGGCGGCCCCGGTACGGTATAGGAATTACCCTGCCGGATACGGATCCGGTCCAGTGTCCTTCGTCATTTAAAGCCCATGCCGAAAGACCATGATCGTCCTGAATCGTAAAATAGTTTTGGTTTTGTATCCTTCCTTCAAAATTGTAGGCAAAATCGAGATAATCGATCCAGCAGTTGAAATTAATATTCCGGAGGTCTAAAAAATCGGCATTAATACCAAAGAAAAGCTGTCCCAGATCGCCATGTAATTCCAGGTGCTTTTCGCTGCCTTCGATAGAGGCAATAAGAGCGGTTTCTGATCCGTAAGATATCTCAAAATTATTACTGTGATAATTCACTGTGTAAAAATCGGTATCAAAAAAAACTAATGAACTGAGGCGGGTTTTTTGCATCATGCCGTCATAGGAAGATTCCAGCATAATAAAGGGCCGGACCATATTAACAAGATCGGAGATATAAAAATCCCGTACTTCGACGGTCCCTTCCAAATAACCGGGGGTTCCGGTAAGGGATCCCCGGCTTTCAAAGGAATTTTTTAAGCCCTGGCCGCGGTTAAAAAATAAAGTGTAGTTTCCTCCACCGTTGTGGCGGATAAATTCTCCGCTAAGAGAAGTAAGAACCGTCTCCCCCAGGTAAAGGGAAGGAGAAGCCAGGACAGCCCCCATTCCGGTGCGGGAAAAGGAAATGGTTCCATTGGCACTGCCGTTTCCGGTAAGGCTGAACCCAGAAAAAGACAAAGAACCTTCCGGAAGCAGCGGATCAAACAGGATGTCCCCCGTATACCGGGCCGAACCGCGCCGGGCGCCGATTACAAACTGATAAAAATTGATCTGGCGATCGCTGCCTTCTCCTTCAAAGATAAAATTCCGTATGGGACTATTTTCTAGATCCGGCGGACCCTCCGCAGAAAGTAAAAAGCGGTACGCCAGATCTGTTAGACCTGTTGTGTCGCGTTCATTCCTGCCTTTTTCGAAGGAAAAACCGGCAGTGCCCGAGATGTACAGTGCCAGGACCGGCGCAAAATTTTCCAGGGGTCCAAAAAAACGAACCATACTGCCAGGTGAAAAACGATCCGCCGAAAAGGATCCCGAAAATCCGCCGGTTTTGTGAAAATACTCCGCTGAAAGCGTCAGGGGAAGGCCGTCGTCTGACCGTTTAAAAACAATCCGGTCTTCAAAAAAAGAAAGGCCCAGGTCAATTCTGTTTACTGTAAACCCCTTGCCTTCGATAGTATCAATGGTTATGGCCATATTTCCCCGGTCCAGCTTCTGTGAAAATGAACCGGTAACATTTCCTGCCAGGGTTATTTCCCCATCCCTATATTGGTTTTTCTGCCACGACCCATCCAGGCTGATTAGATGATCCCGGATTTCTCCTGATAGAAAAATATCAGAGGCGGACAGGGTGGTTCTTCCCGTGGAAAAAGAAATGGCGCCATCCTTGACAACAAACAGGCATTTAGCCGGCAGAACAAGTTGGCCTTTTCCGGCAAGGTTTTTTAGATCCCCATCCCTTTTGGAATCAAAAGAAAATTGGGGCCCTTCCAAAACCAGATATCGAATGGCCCCCAGCCCCTTTCCCCTAAGGAGATCCCATAGGGAATATTCAAAGTAAAGACTTTGAACCGCAGCCAGGGGATCAGGTTCAGCACCGATGACAATATCCCGAATTTCTACCGATCCAATAAGGGAAGGACCCATGGACCCATAACGGATGGGCCGATCCAAAATAACTTCTCCAACCTTGATAAACCTTTCCCTGACCACCGTGATATGCCTGTTAATTAACGTCATAAGGGGCTGAAACAGGAGGGCGGTGCTTCCCGCCAGGGTCAAAAAAATAAACAATTCTGCAAGCATTATACGCTTGGTGCTAGCGGTATCCACCTTTTTTCCTATGCTATGATCATAACTGCTTTGGACAGTAATTACCATTATCAGTATCGGTATTTTTTAGAAATTGCCGATAAATAGAAAAGATGAAGAAGACAGCGCTGGTTTTACTTCTTGTTATGGCATCGAGCCTTTGCGTCCCGCCGGTTCTGGATGCCTACCTCGTCATGTACAAAGAGCAGTATTACAGGCTGTTCCATGTCCACTATAACCAATACCCGGACGATACCTATGAAAACATCTTTTGGCTTGAACAGGCGCTGAAGGCCAATTTTGCCAATCCCCTTTATGCCCTGGCTCCAATTGAAACAGAGCTACAGTACGAAAAATATTGCTGTCTTTTCATGATGCACTTAAATATAAAAATGATAGAGCAGTACCTGTATCTGGCCAATAAATTCAACAAAAGACACGCTTATTTTTACAATGCCCCATGGAAAGAAGAAAATCTAAAAAGCCTTGATATAGCGGAAAAGTTCTTTGAAGCTGCCCGGTACTACTGGATCGAAGCGGCATCCTGGGCGGAAAAGGCCCGGGACAGGCGATTCCGGTTCATGCGGTTATCAAAGATTGAGTTTTGGGAAGACGAGGCCTACCGGATTATCGAGTTAAAAACGCTGGATTACGGCAAAACTATTAACCGGGAACTTGGCATGCTCTATTCGGTACGGGAACAGTTTCAGGCCATGGAAGGGCCGGAAGACTAAAACAGTTCTCCCTGTCCCCCCGTGCCGGATTTTGCAGTTTTTGTTCCGCCCGGAGTCTTTTCCAGAAGAGCAAGAAAAATCTCCTCATCAATAACGAGAATACCAAGTTCTTTGGCCTTTTTGTTTTTTGCCGATCCCGACCAGGTATCGTTGGTAACAAGGTATGAAAGGCCCTTTGCCACCGATGATTTTATGGAGCCTCCCATTGCCTTTACTTTTTCTTCTGCGATACTCCGTTTTATGGTCAGCAATTCCCCGGTAAAACAAAATGAAAAATTCCGCAGGGGTTGATCCTCTTCCCGGAGGGGGGGGGCGATACTGACAATTTTTCCATCGAGGATATCCTGTATTTCCCCCTTCAATTCCGTCATACCCTGAACGATGGTAGCAGCGGTAATTTCCCCTATTCCCCAGACATTGGAAAGGTCCGCCATGGAAGCGTTTGTAAGTTTCTCCAGGGTATTGTAACCGGCGGAAACGGCCCGTTCCATGATCAGCTCCCCCACCCCTTCCAGGTCCAAGCCGGCAATAAAAACCTGAAGGGGCAGCTCCCGTTTTGTCCTGATATGGCGGATTACTTTGGCGGCGGAAGCTTCGCCCATTCGTTCATAACCGGCCAATTCTTCCGCCGCGAGGGTATAGAGGCCGGAAATATTCCTGACCCGGCCCGAATCAAACAACTGCCGCAGGAGTTTGTCCCCCAGTTCCCGAATGTCCAGGGTGGAAACCCATTTTTCCAGCCGATGATGGAGCCGCTTGGGACATGCCGTATTGGGACAGAAGAGCCGGGTTCCTTCGTCCTGGAGGGCTGCGCCGCAGCTCCCGCAGATCTCAGGGAATTTAATTTCGCTGAGCGCCCCTGTTTTAAGTGCTCCCGGCGGGGCAAGTCCTTCTATTTTGGGAATAATTTCTCCCCGTTTTACCACTGAAACGGCGGAACCGATTTGCAGCCCCATGGCCCGGATCATATCGGGATTGTTAAGGTTTACCCGCTGTACTGTGGTACCTGCCAGACGTACCGGCTCGATCACCCCAATAGGAGTATAGGTGGCGCCGGATTCACTCCATTCCACTTCCCAGAGGGTACTGAAGGCCGTTTCCAGTTCAAATTTGAAGGCAATTTGCCGCTCAGGCCGGGAACGGCGCAGGTCCGCCGGGTCGGTAGTTTTATCCTTAATCACCAGCCCGTCAATGTCAAAGGAAAGTTTTTCCCGGCGGGCAGCCACAGTTTCCCGGTAGGCGATGATCGACGGCACATCAGGAAAATCTTTTGATTCGGTAACGGTAAATCCCTGCTTCGCTAACCAGGCAATTTTTTTATCTTCGTTCTTAAAAAAACCGTCATCTCCAATGACGGAAACATCATAGGTGATAAACACTAGGTTTTCGCTCCCCGTTCCATCTTTGCGGCGCATCAGACCGTTGGCGGCATTCCGGCAATTTGCTTTGTCCCGGTATTTTTTTTGCCATACCTCGCGGCTCATTACTACTTCGCCGCGGACACCTCCGGAAAAAGGAGTTCCCAGTTCCGTCAGTACTCCCTGCATTCGCCGGGCATTGGCGGTGATTTCGTCTCCCGTGATTCCGTCTCCCCTGGTTATCGCTTTTGCCAGCTTGCCCTTTTCGTACTGCAATTCCAGACTGGCGCCGTCCAATTTGTACTGGACCAAAAAGCCGCCGAAGTCACCGTTCTTAATCATCTTTTCCGCCCAGACGCTGAATTCCTCCGGATTGGCGGCTTTTTCCTGGCTTCCCATGGGGATAAGGTGTTTTGCCTTGGGGAAACCATCGGTGCTGCCGGATCCGACTGTTTTTAGAACGGAACTTTTTGGACTAAGGGATTTTAATTCATCCCAGAGGAGGTCGAATTCTGCGTCCGTTATTTCCGCTTCACCGTTGTAATACGATTCCTGGTATTTAACAATGATCCGTTCCAGGGCTTCAATCCGTTCTTTATTCCGCGCCATAAGAGATGCCCTCTTTTTTAATAAGATAAATTTCCTTTATGGGGTGGTTTTTATCAATCCCCTTCTTTTCAAATTTGGTTGCCGGACGCCAGGGAATTTTTGGCGCAAATCCGCCAATCGTCCCTGCGGGCAGCGAATGCAGAGAAAGTGATTTTAGTTCGCCGTTAGATGCGGTGTTAGCATAGGGGTTAAAAAAGTCCGGTATGGCGGAAAGAACCGTCAGGGCTTCTTCCGCATAGTTTTCCCAGTCACTGGTCATGTAGAAGTATCCTCCATCCTGTATCCTGGAAGCAATGAGTTCCGCAAAAGGCTGCTGAACAAGCCGTCTTTTATGATGCCGTTTTTTAGGCCAAGGATCGGGAAAAAAGAGATGAAACGCTGCCGCGGATCCGGGAGCGATCATTTTTTCAACAACCTCAACAGCATCATGTTCTATGATCCGGATGTTGGAAAGGGAACGATCTTTAATTTCCCACAGAAGTTTTCCAATCCCCGCCCTGAACACTTCGATGCCTAGATAGTTTTGATCCGGATTGGCGGCGGCAATTTCTGCGGTAGCCTTCCCCATGCCAAAGCCAATTTCTATTGTTAGGGGGTTGGTATTGCCGAAGTACCGGTAGAAACCGGTAAATCCTTCAGAATAGGGGATAAGGAATTGTTTATCCATTTCGTAGGATCTTTCCTGGGCCCGGCTCATCCTGCCGGACCGGAGAACATAGCTTTTTATGCGACCTGACGGCATGGGGTACTATAAATCGTGCAGGGGAACAATATCGGTAAAGGCAGAAACCAAACGGGAAGGATCCCGGGCCCAAAGGGCAATGGATTCCGCCTGAGAAGGAAGTCCCAGGGCCGAAAGATTTCCTTCGGCTGCCGGCGGCGTAATGGTAAGAAGGTAATTTCCTTCATTATCATAAACAAGAAGGTTTTGTTCGGGATATTGTGAATAAATACGATATTGATCTCCGGTTATGGCAAGATAGGGAAAGGGTCTCTGTTCCGGCGGGGCATCAAAACTAAAAAGCCGTTCAGTCCGATTTCCTCCTTTATCAATCAGCACCGCCCTGAACTGCCCCCGGGGAAGCGTGCCGTCTTCGACGGCGATAGCTCTTGTCCCTATCCAGTTCTCTCCGTCCGCAGTTTCCATAGTCCAATTTTTGCTGGTAAAACACCAGGAAAGACCTTCCCAATCATGAAAAAGCCATAGTTCCTCCAAGTCTTCCAGGCCATCATCATCCCGGGGAAGGATAAAAAAAGTAAACCGCTCCATGGGATTGCCGCCGTTTTCATAGTATACCAGTTCCAGGGAGCCGTGAATTATCTCCGGCGTTCCCTGAGAACAGGAAAACAGTGCTATTAAAAACAGAAAAAAAAGGTACAGATGCCTGATGGCGGGCCTTGAAAAAACCACTGTTTTCTCCTAAAGGGAATAGGTTAAAGTAGTAATGGTCTGCCCCATTCCTGAAAGCTGGGATTGATTGACCATGGATTCAAACTTGATCCCCATATTTTTGCATGCTTCGTCTAAAAAAGAAAGATAAAACATTCCCAGATCCAAATCGTTTCCGCTTTTGTTCAATTTGTTATAAAACTCGGAAAGGTTAAAACGCCGTACATCGGCGGTCTTTGATTGGGCCACATTTTCACTGGTGACCGCATAGTGAATATCCTGATCGTAAAGAACAACCTGAAAACGGCCCCTGGTCCCTATGGCCACGCTTGTTCCGCCTAATTTCCAGGAAAAGGTAAGAAGACTGTTTTTTTTTCGCAGAGAATCAATTACCGGAAGCCGCAGATTGGGATCCAGGACCACCCGTTTTGTATCTACATGGCTGGTTCCATAGAGCAGTTTGGCTTCTTTCTGGATATTAAGGTTTTCTATATTGGTAGCAAGTTCCATCAGCATCAGTGATGAATATTCGGCAATATTTGATTTTTTTAGGTATTCCACCAGACATGACCGGGAACTATTGGCCAGTTTTTGAAACTCAAAGGATTTATAAAATTTCAAGAGTACAAACCACGACAAGGGAAAAGACGCAGTAAGAAAGCCTTGGAGTATCTCTCTGCGGCTTTCTTTTTCGTCCGGCTGCAGTGAACTGTCGTTCTCAATGTTTTTGTAAATAGGATTTAAAATATCCTGCTGTATCTCCGTCAGTTCTTCCGGATGTTGTTCAATAAAAGATTGGAGCTGACCTTCCTTAAACTGGGTTTTTCCGTCAATCACCAGGGAAGGATTAGAATGATTCCATTGTTTTACCGGTTCTGAAGCCAGAAGTTGTTCCCGGGAAACTTCGGCATAGGTACGATAGAGGATGCTGAATACAATCAGTTTGGAAAGTTCAATGATGTCAGAACGGCTTTCTACCGGCTCCACTCCGGAAACTTCTATTTTTGAAATGTAATTCATCAGCACCATGCGCTGTAAAAAATCGGGGGTTATTTTTTCCAAAAACACTCCGTAGTTTTCGGTCTGATCTCCCATTTTTAGGCGGTTGATCTTTACATTTTGGCGAATCAGGGCAGAAGCCCCCTCTTCGGTAAAAACAAATTTCAGGGGAAGGGAAATAAATTGTTTCCGTTCAGTTACAGCCATTACCAGCTTATTTCCAGAGTTAGAGGAGCATTCAGATAAAGAATATCTTTCATGGATACGGTATAATCCGCCTTTGCGTCCTTAGCGGAACAGGTTCCTGGAAACTGCTGTGTTGTTCTTCCGTTTCCGTCAAACCATGATATTTTTGCCATTCCGGGAACGACAAAAGAAAAAGAAAAAACATAGCCCTCCAAGGCGCCGGCAAACAAATCCCGGAATGAATCATCGGTTTCTTTGTCTTCTCCTCTGGATATGAGCAGCGTAATACGTCTTCCGGGAAAATCAATTTTGAACTGCTGATCTTCTCCGCCCAAAAAAGTCTCCAGCGCTTCCGGCGAAGCAAAGGCAATTTCTGCCCTGTAAACCATATCTTTGCCATCCTGCCCCAGCGTAAAGGAAACCAGGCTCAGTCCGGGGACTCTGACAATGCTCCTTTCAATATCCTCCCTTGCGGTAGGAACGGGGAGATGCATTTCATTTTCGTCCAGTCTTCCAAAGTCATCCAGTTCCAGCGATATTCGGTATTCCAGAACCATTGTCCCTGACCCGTCGGAGTTAAGTTTGATCTGGGAGGAAACCCCTATGCAGGAAGTAAGAAGAACGAAAAGGAATGCAAAAACTGCAGGGCAAATTCGCCGTAAAAAAACACAGGCCATGGCTAAAACTCCTCGGAATGAATTTTCACATCTTGAATACGGATTGATGTTTCATTTTCGATCATTTTAAGGGCCTTGTTCAATACCGATTCTCCAAAAACGCATGAATTTGACACCATGGCGCCGCCAATTTGGGCAAAAGAAAGGGAATCATGAAGATCCACCTCGGCGGCGCTCAAATGAAAGCGGTTTTTAAGCTTTTCAACAACGGATTTGACAATTCGCCGTTTGTCCTTAATACTCCCAGTTTCGGGGATTTCAAAAAGAAGCTGAATCATGGATACAATCATATTATGCATTTCATTATAATCCAGAAATGGGGTTTTGCTCAGCATGAAGCGCCTAAATGCGGTACAAAAACTGGCGGCAGCAGCTTTTTTGGGGTTTCTGGTCTTTGTTCAGGATCTTCCCGCCCAAACTGAGAACCTCCCTATACCGGGGGAAACTCCTGCCGCCGAAGATCTGCCGGCTGATCCACAGGAGCGGAATGTCAGCAGAATCATGGAAACATCGGAAACCTCTGCCGAAAAACACCGCCGGGAAATTGCCGAAGAAGCCAGTTCCACTCTTTTTAACATGGATCTATGGGATGCCAATGTTTCCCTCTTTTTGAATGGCTACTGGAAAGGATCCCTGAGCGTGAACTGGGGGCTTTCCAATTCTCCCCTGGGAACCAGCCCGGATTCAAAGGACCCTCCCCTGCTTTTTACTCAGGAAGCGGATCTGACCTTGTCCCTGTGGATCTGGCAGAAATGGTTTTTGGAAGTGAGCTTTATCGACGATTATGATTTGAACACTTACCGGGCCGGATACCAGGGGTTCCCTGGAGAAACGATACAGTATGTGGGGGTGGGTAATACGGGTCTCGATTTTCCTGTTTTTCCCTACCTGGATCTGGGAGGGGATTCCCCCGCATCCTTCGGTCTTTATGGACGGTTTGGCTCCCATGATCTGGTTTTCCATACCCTGTTTCGTTATGACGCCGCCGCCAGGGAAGAACGGATCTTTGTCGGAAACAGGGAGCGGAGTTTTTCCAACATTGTTCCCGACCGTCCTCTGCGGGGGCGATCCTTTGTACTTCCTGATTTTGGAATTACTTCAGATATTGCTGTTTACCTTGAAGACAAGAACGGCAGTCTTTTAGATACGAACGGCCGCCGGTGGAGAATTGCCGGCCCCAGTGAATATGCCGTCAGTGCCCGGGACGGCCTGGTTGAACTGGTTAGAGAACATCCAGGAATGGCAGCGGTACGATATGCCGAAGTTACCTCCACAGGGACTCTTGGCATGGGCCTTTATACCGACGCTCCGGGAACCAGTTTTTTGGGTGATGTTCAGGATCATTTTGGTCCCGGTATTGTTCTATCAAACTATCCTCAGCCGGGTTCAGGTACAAATGCTCCTGGAACCGTAACTATCCCCGGAATTGGTTCCGCCCTGGTGATCTACGAACCGGGAACTTTTTCTCCCTTTGAACGAATGAGCAGATACCTGTCGCCGTCGAATACAACCGAAGATGCCGCCCTGATCCGTTTTTCCACAGGGGAGCGGCTCAAGGAATATGATGTTCTTCCTGCCAATACCCTTTCCCTGGATCTGACAATGTACACCCTGACCGGAGACGATACCAGCAGGAGCATTTTTGAAATCATTACGGTCAACGGCGGGGGACGAGACAGGCGAACCCCTCATGCCCGCTGGCCCCTGTCAAAAGATCCCGCCACCCTCAATCCACTTTACCCCGAATTATATCTCCCGGGCTCTCCCATTTTTAACGAAGATATACGACTCCGCTTTACCAATTATGGAGCCCCAGGGGTCTATAGCATTGGAAGCGATGCAATTCCCGGTTCGGTGCAGGTTTACCGGGGAGGAATCCTTGATTCACAAGTAAGCTATGATCCGTCCAGCGGGATCGTCAGTCTGGCAAATCCCGCGGGGTTTAACGAAGTGATCCGAATCAGTTATCTAAAACGAAGCCAGGAAAGGAGGCTGGGAAGCCTCGCCGCTGGGGTGGGATTGGTTTATAAACCGGAAGACAGTCCTTTTAGTGCAGAAGCTGCCCTGGGCATGCGCTGGAATGTTTCCCAGGAAGCCTATACCGAAGAAGGAGCGGCCAGTCCTGGAACGGTAGGTTTTGGAGCAAGAACTTCCTGGGATTACGAAAGGCTAAAAGTGAGTCTTTCGTTAGGTCTTGGTTTTGAACAGCCTGATACGACGGGACTGTACCGCATTGCCGGCATGGAAGGAAATTCCGGAATTGTCTTAGGTGTATCAACTTCTGCGGGGTTTATTTCCGAAAAAACCGGTTCTTTTTTACTTAACAACAGAGTTCCTCTGGTGTACCGGAATTACCGAAAAAGCAACTGGCTGGGAGGATCGGAACTTCAATCCATTGAATGGAATGCTCCGGTGGTTGCCGGACTGCAGGGACCCTATCCTGCCAAGGATGGAGATATCGATATTTTTGTCGCAGAATTTGAGAATCTCAATACCAGTGAATGGACGGGCTTTCAGGCACCTCTGGGCAGGGACGGAGATCTCCTGGAACAAGCCAAAGCTATTGTTATTCCCGTCCGGCTTTTTGACTTTGATCCTAATATCCGGGTAATTGTCCAATTTGGTTCCCTGGCAGAAGAAGGTTATGGCGGAGGTGAAAACCCTGATCTTGTGGTGGAGAATTTTCCTGTTTTTGTACCGTCATCTTCATCATGGGATGAAATAATGATTACCCTTACCGATGACTTAAGGCGCAAATTACGGAATGCCGGCCAGATGCGGATCATCATCCAGTCAATTGCTTTTTCCGGCAGGAACCGGTTATTAGTAGCAAAACCGGTTATTTATGGAGCTTCCTGGCGGGCCATAACGCTGGATTCCCCCCCCATTCCGCCGGGAAATGCCAGGATAAAGGCCGCTTTGGATACTGCCCTCAGCGGCGTCTCAATAGCGGAAGTGATACCAACTTTGCCTCTGAAAAACAGCAAGATTGACCGCCTCCATCTAGCCGGGAGCAACCATGTACTGCAAGTTGACTGGAAAGGGATAAATTATGCCGCCGGATCGGACGGCAGGACGGCATATATACCTCTTTCCGATTACCGGGTCTTAAGTTTTTATTTTAGAGGCCCTCTTCCGACGGGTACAAAATTTCATTTCCTGGTTGCCCAGGGACCGGATGCTTACTATTTAGGGGAAACTGCCCTGGAACTTGTCATGGATAGCAGCTATTTTACCGGTGGCTGGCAGAGTGTGGAAATTCACTATCGGGAAGGCAGGGTTTTGATCGACGGCGTTGAGCGTCCCGGAATCATCAAATACAATCCCGGGATATTACGCCGAAATTTTGAAAACGGGGAATTTCCCGGAGAAGGACAATCAGGATATATCGCTGTCTTTATTTCTGACACAGCTTCGATTCCCGATGGTTCATTTTATGTTGACGAAATATGTCTGGAAAAACCAGCCCCATCATACAGGGTAAACGGCGGAGCAGCCATGGACTGGCAGCATCCGGAAGCGCTGCTCACCATCGGAAACAAGGAGATAGTTTCCGGGGCTGCCTTTAATACTGCGCTGGAAAGCGCAGTCCAGGGCGATCCCTTTAACAATGGCGGAGAATCATTCACCGGAGCGCAATCCCGTTCCTGGGGAAAAATTACGATCCTGGATACCCGGCTTTCGGGAAATTTGAATTTTATGGTTTTCGATGATACTTCCTATTGGAGTGCGGGTCACGGCGTTGGACGTTCCTTCGGCCCCCTGTCGATCTCTGAAGTATTCAACACCTCTCCTTCTGCAGGCGACGAAACCATGAATCATTCCCTTTCTTTGGGGCTAGACACACCTGTTTTTGGAAATTGGCTGTCCTTTATATCATATCAGAATCAGCGGCTCCGCCGGTTCTGGTCGGCTTCCATTGGGATGCGTCCGGAACAAAACGGCCGTCCGGGTTTTTCTCTGAATGGCTCGTTAAACTATCTTGAAAAGACCGAAAGGATACGGTCATGGCTGGACAGTTATGCTGAAACATGGACACAGAGCTGGATCATTATGATTCCCGATAAAGGGGAAAGTTCCCTGGGTATGCAGAACCGCGAAGCCCAGGGACGGGCCGGATTTTCCTTTAACCGTCAGCTTGTAGGGGTGGACCTTTCCTTTGAGGGAAACAGTGCTGTATCTGCTCCCCTGGCCACAAGCCGTACTGGTTCCATGGCACATATTGATACGTCCTTTAAATTTGGTGTTGTCCGGGGGAATCTCCGGTTCCAACGGGATATTTTCCAGACCCTTCCGGACGCCGGAAATGATATAGGCAGCGATTTACATCGGTATGGAGAAAGTCTTTCCGATACGGCGCCGCTTTGGCGGGAAATACCTATTTATTCATTTTTCGATCCAAACCTTGATTCTGCGATGGATAAAACCCGTTACCAAGAAATGGAAAATACCCGGTTCCATGAAGTCATGGGGCTTAACCTGCTCTTTCCGGAACGTTACAATGTCCTTTCACTAATCATTCCGGCAAGCGGTTTTACCCGCCTGGAACGGACCATGGAACAGCGCATGGATACGCGGCTGGATGTACTTACCCTTAGTTCCGGCCTTGGTTTTTCTTCTATCAATCTTTTTGGCGCCATGGGAAGCCGTCCGGTATTCAACATTTATCGTAACGATGAATTCCGCCATTCTCTGACGGGGATCATCTCTTTTCCCCGAAGCGAAGATCCCCTGTGGAGGATTCAGGCAGAACAAAACTTAAGAGCCTATGGTTTTAAGGGATCGGAATTGGGTCTTCAAAATACCTATACAGCGATAGGCGGCAATAATTCAGGCTGGATAGAAAGTTTTAATTTAATATGGACTATACCCAGGGAAAAAACCCTCCTTTCGGCAATTTACAGTGCCGGCATGGAAAAAATTCAAGGCCGCAGTAATTTTCCGGTCCTTTTGGAGCTTGCTCAAAACGACTACGAACGGTTAAGCAGGGAAACTCTGGAATTGGCGCTGGACAATTCCGGTGAACATGGATTTTATTATTTTTCTTTCTGTCATGAATCAGTAATACGAATTATTGGAAAACTTACCTTTACAAGTTTTGCAAAACTGGGGCTTCAGCGGGATGTCTATTATGATGAATTCAGCCTAATGCTGAGCTTCGGTACCACCCTTACCATCAGTTTCTAGTCTGCCCATAGCTTCCTGAACAGTTTTTCTTTTTTCTTCGGATAATTTTTCATTTTTTAGTGTCCGCCGGTATTCTTCCAAGGCTTTTTCATACAGTCCCATTTCTGCCAGATATGCTGCGTATTCGGAACGAACAAGCGGATCATCTTCTTTTAAGAGGCTGGCGTTGTATGCATCCGCCGCTTCAGGCCTGCCCCGTTGTCTTTGTGAACGGGCCAGGATGAGTAGTGCCATGGGATTTTCTGTATTACTGTGCCTTATCAGAACTCCTTCGGCTTCTTCGGCCTTTCCCATGGCCATAAGAACCAGGGCATAATTGTATCCTTCGTCATAGCTTTCCGGCACCAGTTCAAGAACCCGCCGGTAATAATTTTCCGCCAGGTTATAATCTTCGAGCTTAATACAGGTATATGCCGCCGCTTTAAGGGCGGTTATATTATCTGCGTCCTGAACTATGATCCGCTCAAAGCAATTTTTTGCTTCCCGAAAACGGCCTGTTTCATAGGCGATACGGCCCAGGTAGTATTCCGATGCGATTTTTGTTGTCCTGTTGAATTTTGCCTTGGTGAACCATGTTTCTGCTTCGGCATACCTTTGCAGTTTAAAATAAGCCATTCCCAGGGCATAGTATTCTTCCGCCTTGACGGCAGGAGTAATACAGGAAACAAAAAGAACTGAAGAAATCGTCAGAACTGATAAAAAGCGTTTCATTTTTTTATTGTTCCCAAAACGGTGTTTTCTATTTCCCGCAGTTGTTCCCGGTACAACCTGGCAATATTGGCGCCATAACCTGCTGCAAGCTGAATGATGTTCCGGGGTTGATCCGGCAGATCCTTCCCGTTGATCCGGTCTCCTGCATCACCTAGGCCGGGCAATATATAGGCCAGTTCATTCAATACAGGATCCATCCACAGGGTAAAAACGGTGCAGTGTTCCAGGGCTCTGACTACCCGGATGGCTCCTTTGAGGGCGGCAATCACATTGATAAACGTTACCGACCGGGGGTTTACTCCTTCTCTCATAAGATATTTGATCACCGTAACCAAACTCCCACCGGTGGCATTCATGGGGTCTGCAAAGATCAGGTCTTTGCCGTGGAGCGTTTCCAGTGTAAAATAGGATTTTTCCAAATCCAAAATATATTCCATATCATTTTCGTGTTTTGAATCGTTGCGGGTGATCTTAAAAAGAGCGAAGGGAGTAACATACCCGTTGGAAGAGTATTCTTCAATTTCCTTAGAAAGAATCATTGAAGGAAGCAGAGCCCCGCGGAGCATGACGCACATTACGGTATTTTCGATTTTTTCATCGATATTGTTGATCTTGTGGACCGCAAAATTCTGTACCGGCACATTAACCGGGGTCTGCACAAAAAGGTAATTTTTATTGGATGCCGGCGTTCCCCCATAGGCCAGTTTAAAAAGCATTTCATAGGCTCGCTGTATATAATAGATAAATTCTTCGTTTCCCGTACGGTAATCCCGAAGTTTGGCAATTACCCTGGACGCTTCCGGACGGCTTTCCTGGGGGGTTAAAAATGAATACACAGAAATTCTAGGTTCATTACTGCAAAGATCCTGCATTAGGTTCCCCATTTCGTTATAAAGCATAATGAGTTTTTTTTCTTCCTGTTTTTGCTCTGATTTATCCTGGGTACTAGCAAGAATGCTAAAGGAAGCAAGCGCTTTACGGTAGTAGAGATCATGAATGCGGGAAAGATTTGCCTTGTCTCCGGCGGTTAAAAAACCGTCCAGGTCTTCGGCTTTTAGAACAATTTTATTCATATTACAAGTGTATTATGGTGCGCCGGATCTGCCAATAGTTTCAGTGGCCTGGTCCATCTGGGGATTGCGGAGTTGAGCCGCCGCCCTTCCCCGCCACTCTCCGCCCGCATAATCCCTAAGGAATATCCAGATTTCCCGGGCTGGAGAACGACGTCCCACTCCGTAGAGAGAATTGGCCAGGTAATACAGGGTTTTGTAGTATTCTGTTTCTTCCAGATAAGCAATTAGGTCCCGCCGCTTGGCAATGTCGCTAAGAAGAACAGGGAGGCCCGTAAAGGTATAGTTGTACTGGGATTGCAGTACGGCATCGATGACCATCGAATTCTGAATAAGGAATGCAAAAAGCAGATGATCCGCTGCCAGATTGTGCCGTCCATTATTGTAATAATAAAAACCCAAGGTCCGATGAGCTTTTTCCACAGAAGGCTCATGGTGACGGAAGAGCAGCAAAAAACGGTTAATACCGTTGGTTTCCAGGCTTTTCTGAAGATTGGACCGGTTAAAAGATTCACGGCTCCAAAGTTCATCGGATCTGAGGATATCCAGAAGGATTTTTTCCATTTCGGTATATTCACGGCGCAGTTTCCGTAAATCCGCCATCTTATAGAGAATTTCTCTTCCAAATTCAGGATTTTCCATCAGGGATCGTTCATTGTAGGCCTTTTGGTATTGATTAAGAGCGATGCTGAACTCGCCTTCCATGCGGTATACCTCTCCTATCCAGTACTCTGCTTCGGGATAGTTTTTAAGGCGGCCAATCTCGGAAAGAGCCGCTTTGGAAGAATTATGAAGATTTCCTTTTGGCACCCGGTAGTACAATTCTTTAAGGGCATCTGCCGCATCGGTACGAAATTCCCTTTCTATATAAATTTCCAGGAAACTCAGATCGTCTCCCAATCTTCGCACTTCGTGGATCGAAAGAACTGTAATCAAGTCCCGTTCCATTTTGGCATAGTAGTTTTTTCTGTTTTCCCGGGCATTTTCAAAACAAAGCAGCGCATTACCGTAAGCGCCGTTCCGGAAATGCCGCTTTCCTTCTTCCAGTGTAATCCACCAGGGATCGATTCTTCGCTGCTGGGCGGCGGCGGGAACAAGGATAAGACAGCACAAGAGGACAAAGGGATAGCAAATATTACTGCGGCAAAAGCATTTTTTGTACATACCTTTATTTATAGATTATCGGCCATTTTTTGCAAGCCCTTGATATAGGCGTATTTTTTGATACAATTCCAAATAGTGAATATTGAATACATTCCCGCTAAAACCATTGTAACAAAAACAAAAAACCATTCTTGGTTTGGCGCCGATTATAATATGAATATATACCGGGGATGTTCCCATGGGTGTATTTACTGTGACAGCCGGAGTCTTTGTTACCGCATAAAAAATTTTAATTCAATCCGGGTAAAGCAGGGGGCGCTGCACATTATCCGGGACGATATTTTAAAAAAACGCCGCCGGGGCATCGTAGCCACCGGTTCCATGAGTGATCCCTACAATCCTTATGAAAAAGAATTAAAACTGACAAGAAACGCCCTTGAACTGCTAAACGCGTACCGGTTCGGAGTGGCCGTTGCTACAAAAAGTACATTGATTGCAAGGGACCTGGCTATATTAAAAGATATACAGGCGCATTCTCCTGTGATCATCAAAATAACTATAACCACGGGGGACGACAAATTGTCTGCCATGGTGGAACCCCGGGCGCCCCCTTCCAGTGAACGCTTTGAGGCACTTAAAACACTATGCGGCAGCAATATTTACGCCGGTGTTTTAATGATGCCCATACTGCCATTTATCGAAGATACGGAAGAAAACATCATTAGTATTGTAAGGAAAGCAAAAGAAAACGGAGCCCGTTTTGTATATCCTGCCATTGGAATGACGCTGCGGGCAGGAAACCGGGAATATTATTATAAAAAACTGGATGTTCTTTTTCCCGGCATAAAAGAAAAGTATATAAAACGGTTCGGCGAACGCTATAGCTGTTCATCGCCAAAAGCAAAAACCCTATTTTCCATTTTTAGCGAAGAATGCAGCCGTCTTGGTCTGCGCTGTAATATGAAAGATATTATCATTGATTATAAACGCGGATATGCCGCCAAACAACTGGACTTGTTCAGTTAATTATATGACCTGCTCAGTTCGACAAGTCAAAGTTTTTGTAATTCCGCATTAAAAGCTTTGTCTATTTCCTCATTTTTTTTTGTTTGAAATGTTTTTATTATTTTTCCCTTTCGGAAAATTATTATACTGTTGCCCGCGCCGGTAATTCCCATATCCGCATGTTTTGCTTCTTCCGGGCCGTTTACGGCGCAGCCCATGACAGCGATGGTACAGTTTTTTTTCAGGCTGTAAAGGCGGGTTTTCCATCGATCGGTAAAGGCAATGGTATCAAAATCGTTTCTCCCGCAGCGGGGACAGGACACAAGGATCACTCCGCCGCCGAAACGTCCCCCGGCAGGATCGGTATCTGTCATTTCCCGGGCAGCGTTAAGAATTTCCCTGCCGGCGATGATCTCATTTTCCTCACTGTCAGAAAGGGATACCCGCAGGGTATCCCCTATTCCTTCCAAAAGAAGAGGCAGCAGGGCAGAAGCATTTTTCACGGTTCCCGCCACCAAAGGCCCCGCTTCGGTTACGCCAATATGGAGAGGAACATCGCTTCGGTTTCGGAAAAGTCTGTTTACCTTAACGGTGTCGGCAATGCCTGATATTTTCATCGACACTGCCGTATTGGAAAATCCCAGTTCTTCAAATATCGTTAATTCTTCCATGGCGGCCATGACCAAGGCTTCCGCCCGGTCCAGGCCCTGTTCCACTTTTACCCGCAGAGATCCGGGAAGGCTCCCTGCGTTTACCCCGATGCGGATGGGAATATTCCGGGACGCCGCCTTGGAAACCACCGCTTCCACTTTATGACGGTTTCCGATATTTCCGGGATTGATCCTTAATTTGGCAATGGGAAAATCAAGGCAGCGCAGGGCTATTTTATAATCAAAATGAATATCAGCGCAGAGGGGCAGAGTGATCCGGCCTGCCAGCTCTCCCAATATTTCCGCCTCTTCCAGAGAAGGGACGGCAAAACGGAGAAGACCGCACCCTATTCTTTCCAACACTTCTATGCGGTGAACCAAGGCATTGCCGCCGCTGCAAAAGCCTTCGGTGTCATTTTGAAGGTTTTTAAAAGAAAGACGGTCTTTCCACATGGTTTGAATAACCACAGGATGACCGCCTCCAATAAAGGAAGCTTTAACATGGTTAAAGCCACCTACCTGGAGTATACGGGAATGCATGCCAACAACAAAGTTGCTGCAGCGGCTACTGTTGCCGGGCTGCCGGAGACGTTTTATCAGCCAAGGGTTGTCATGGAAAGAACCATGGCAAAAAGGGCTACCGTTTCGCAGATACCAACAACGGCTATAAAGTTGGCAAAACCCTTGCCGGTGTCGCTAAGAGCATCGGCGCCGGCGGCTCCCGCTTTGCCTTGAGCAATGGCGGAAAAACAAATACCTAGCCCCGAACCGATTCCCATGCCAAGGAGCTGACCAGGACTCGCCGTTCCCGACGAATTCAACATCTGCTGCATCAGGATAAATCCGTAAAAGGTCTGTGTCAGTGGGGCACCTGCAAAGGTAAGCATGGTCATGGGAGCGGGTTTATTGGCCTTATAACAGCGTTTCCAGGCGCCGATAACGGCAGATCCGGCAATGCCAATACCTATCGCAGAACCGATGGCTGCAATCCCCATCACAATTCCTGCTCCAATCAATCCCAAAAGGTTTGAATCCATAAAAAACTCCTATTCCGTTAAAATCGCGTTATCATTCTACCGTTTAGCAAACGGTTTATATGCAAAACCAGACCAGCCAAGTCCCAAGTGAGACGAAAACTCCAAAGTATTAAGCCGGACCCCGTGGACCAGAACCGACAGAACGTTAAGAACCATATTAAAACCATGGCCAAACACAAAAAGTGCTATGCCAAGGATAAAGAAAAGCATATGAGTTATCAGGGGACTGGCAAACCCATCCACCGTACTGGCAATAGAAGCTCCTGCCAACCCTACCGCCCAAAGTCTGATATAGGACATAATGTCGGAAAACACATTGGCTATACCAAGTACATTGGTAAGAAAATTTACACAGCTTGTGATGACGGATTTGAGCACGCTTCCTTCATAATTTCCAAAGATAAAACTTAAGACAAACCCTCCTCCCAAACAGCCATACTGCCATAACTCAACACCGCCGAATCCGGTATTGAATGCCACCAGGGAAAGAACAACAAAGTACATCCCCACAACCATGCCCAGCTGCCCGAGCTCCGCCAGAAATTTTGGCGATTTAATATTGGCAGCTATTCCTTTAAGGTGGGCTATGCCGAGCTGTGCCAAAGCGATGGAAAAGCAGAAAATCATCAGATTTCTGGTAACTGACTTCCCCATCGCATCAACGGTTGCATGGGAAGGCACCAGTCCGTATTGAATCCAGTAATTGTTTGATATATAGGTTTCAAACCATCCGGGTTTGGCAGATACATTGACGAGGAGGGGAAGACTGATGTTCTGCAGTACCTGCGGTACCAAAGATGTATCAAAGCCAAACCATGCACAGGTAAGCACTCCCCACAAAATGTTGGAAACGCTCATTAAAAAGAGGAATTTAAAAATCAAGGGAACCCGTTTTTTTGCGGTTCTGGATATACAGACAAGGGAGATGAGGAAAAGGATTGTTCCATAAGCGGCATCTCCAAAGATCATGCCGAAGAACAGGGTAAAGAAAAGCAGAAACCAGCCGGAAACATCAATTTCCCGGTAGCCAGGAGACAGTTCAAGAAAATCCGTTAATGGATTGAGGAGGGTTACAAGTTTGTTGTTTTTCAGCTTGGTGGGAACTTCTTCATCATCCTCTGCCGGATCACCGGCGCAAAATGCCCAGCCGTTTTCGCTGGCCGCCCGTTTTAATATTCCAACATCTGAAGCGGGCGCATAGCCTGAAATCCAGGAAACGGCCAGCTCCGGCGTTTCAGCATTTTCATCGATCAACTCCATGCCGGCCCGGGCGGTTTCAAATTCTATATCCGCCAAAAGCGATTTTTTTTCGGTCTCAAGTATGTTTTGCAAAGAAGAAAGCGAGGTCAGTTCTGTTTCAATTTCAGCCATTTCGGCTCTTCGTATTTGGTTTCTTTCGTTGACCACGGAAAGAGACCTTTCCGGTATTGGGATGGAATTTTCATTGGGGATGGTATCAAAAGCTAGAAGACGGACAGAATTATTTTTTTTATCAGAAGAAAGAACAATTACCGGCACGTCCCCCGCATTCTTCTCATAGGAAACAAGGGAAACATCATAGAGGTATGCTTTTACTCCGTTATCGGAAAGATAGGCAAAGTCCGCCGGTTCAAACTCCCCCCATTTTTCAAAGTTACTTTTTTCCCTTTGATGATTAACAATATAATCCAACAGTTTTTTACGGCGATCAGAAAGAGCTACTACATGGTTTGCTAAATCTCCGCCGTATTTTGCCGGTTCAATGTTAGTTTTCTTTTTCTTTTTTTGGGTAAAGGCGGAGAGTACCCCCGCTGCCATCTCCAGATGGGCTCTCCTGTTCAGAAGTTTGGTCAGCACCGGGGAAACGGCGGTTTTCTTTTCCAGATGAATCAACCCCAACTCGCGGATTTTTTCAAGCGCTGTTTCCTTGTTTTTGTCCATTACCAGGAGGGACACCTTTTTCATAGGTACAATCATGAACTTGCCCTCTCCATGCCCCGCTTGGAAATTTTCCCCCGAACCACCGCAGCGGTCTGCTGATCTCCCAGATAAACGGCAATTTTTTTAATGTTTGCCTTAGCCTCGGGGATTTTAATTTTTTCAAAGAGGTTTACCCTCTGGCTGGTAGTCTGGAGTTCTTTTCGAAGGCGGCGCTGCTGTTCTTCCAAACACTGCATTTCCAGATCCAGAAGGAGCGCTTTTTTCATATTATCCACCGCCAGATCAAGCCAAAGGGGTTTTTTCACAAGATCGTATTGGGCCGTTTCAAATTCGGCACCTTCAAAAATCGGAATGGGAACACCGGCGATATTTCCCTCCCCGGCTAGCAATTTGGTTACCCTCAGTATGTCGGGGGTAAAAACGCCTTTTTCCCCAAAAACACCGATCCATTTTTTAAAGCTTTCTTCCGTTTGTTCTTTAATTCTTCTCAGTTCAGTTACCCGGATATCCACAGTCCGGATCTCTGCTTGAAGCTGCTGCTTTTTCAGCATCAGGGTAGGCAGATAACGCTGAAACATTTTGAGGCTGTCTTTTTGCTTTTTCTGCTCATTTTTAGTGAGTTTTACTTTTGCCATCCCCTATGCCGTCCTGTTTACGGGCCAGAATTCGTTTATCAGTTCGGAACGGAGTCCTGTTTCTTCACTCTTAAAACAGCTTGCCAGGATTTCCCAGCCCAAATCCAGGGCTTTTTCCAGGGAAATATTTACCGACAGGTCCATCATTTCTTTTTCAAAACGTTCACCGTACTGGAGCAGTTTTCCATCCCAGGCGCTCATATTAAAACCCATGGATTTCTTTTCCAGTGTGTCCTTGAAAGCTGAATAAAGCTTGATCATGCCGTCCATAAGGGCCCTGTGATCTTTCCGGGTCTTGCCGTTTACCTGCTGTTTAAGCCGGGAAAGGGAACCAAAGGGTTCAATTCGCCCGCCCCGAAGGTAGTATTGACCTTCGGTGATGTACCCGGTGTTGTCCGGCACCGGGTGTGTTACGTCATCACCGGGCATGGTGGTTACACCCAGGACGGTGATCGACCCGGCCGTCTCAAAGTCGACGGCTTTTTCATAACGCGCCGCAAGCTGGCTATAAAGATCCCCGGGGTAGCCGCGGTTACTGGGTACCTGTTCCTGGGAAATAGCGATTTCTTTCATTGCATCGGAAAAACTTGTCATATCGGTAAGGAGTACCAGTACATCTTTGTTTTTAAGGGCAAATTGTTCCGCCACCGCTAGGCTGATATCGGGGATCATAAGGCATTCCACCGTAGGATCCGAAGCAGTATGGATAAACATGACGGTTTTAGAAAGGGAACCGCCTTGTTCCAGAGTATCTTTAAAATAAAGATAATCGTCGAATTTCAGCCCCATGCCTCCCAGGATGATTACATCAACTTCGGCCTGCATAGCGATCCGGGCAAGGAGTTGGTTATAGGGTTCACCGGAGATGGAAAAAATCGGCAGTTTCTGCGAAACCACGAGAGTGTTAAATAAATCGATCATAGGGATACCGGTCCGTATCATCCGCCGGGGAATAATACGCTGACTTGGGTTGACCGATGGACCGCCAATGGGGATTAAATTTTCTGCCAGGGCGGGCCCTTTATCTCTTGGATCACCGGAGCCGGTAAAGACCCGGCCCAGAAGGTTTTCCGAAAAGGAAACTTCCATTGGGTGGCCAAGGAATTCAATGGTATCGCCGTTGGAAATTCCCCGGCCCCCGGCAAATACTTGGAGGGACACCATGTCCCCGGCGAGGCGGTTTACTTCCGCCAAAGAGGGGCCAAAACCGGTTTCGATCCTCGCCAGGTCTCCGTAGCGGACTCCCTCGGCGCGGACGGTAATAACGTTACCGGTAATCGACTCTATTTTACTGTAAATCTTTTTCATCGATTCATTCCTTCTATCAAAATTGCCGCCACGTCTAACCGGCTATTAATTTTTCCGCCGCTGGATCCATGCCGCCAGCCTTGTCTTTGATTAGTCCCAAGAGTTCCCCTTCGATTTTTTTGAACCCCACGCTTTGCCAGGGCGAATAATTATAGTCAATAAACTTCTGTCGAAGTCCGTTAAACCAAGTCCGGGCATCTTCCTTGCCGGAAAAGCTAAGGCTGCTTCCCAGAATCCGGAGTATATGTTTAAAGACATATTGCTGTCGATCCGGACTTGCAGCCTGATCCACTTCATCAAAGGAGTTTTGCTGGAAGTAAACCGCATCTAGGAATTCTCCCTTAAGGTAGATGATAAAGTCATCCTGACTGGTTCCTTCTTCGCCGACAACCTTCATCATCTGTTCTACCTCGGTGCCACGGGAAAGTATCCGCCGGGCATAGCCGACTTTTTCATCTGAAATAATTCCGCGGTATTTGGACCAGGAATCAAGGGGATGAATAGCGGGAAATTTACGGGCATCGGATCTTTCCCGGGAAAGGCCGTGGAATGCACCTACTACCTTGAGTGTCGCCTGTGTTACGGGTTCTTCAAAATTGCCGCCGGCGGGGCTTACCGTGCCGCCTATGGTTACCGACCCCATAGCGCCGTCTTTAAGCCGTACAAGGCCCGCTCGTTCGTAAAAACCTGCAATATTCGATTCCAAGTACGCGGGGAAGGCTTCTTCGCCGGGGATTTCCTCTAGACGGCCGGACATTTCCCGAAGCGCCTGGGCCCAGCGGCTGGTTGAATCTGCCAAGAGAAGTATGTTCAATCCCATCTGACGGTAATATTCAGCCATGGTAACCGCTGTATAGAGGGAAGCTTCCCGGGCAGCGACGGGCATAGACGATGTATTACATATGATGATGGTCCTTTCCATCAGGGATTTACCGGTCTTTGGGTCGATGAGTTCGGGGAATTCTTTAAGCACTTCCACCACCTCGCCGGCCCGTTCGCCGCAGGCGGCGACTATTACAATATCAACAGAAGCATGCTGGCTCATCTGGTGCTGGAGCACGGTTTTTCCAGCGCCGAAGGGCCCGGGTACGCAGAAGGTACCGCCCCGGGCTACGGGGAAAAAGGTGTCAATAAGCCGGATCTGGGTAACCAGGGGCTCATCGGGTCTGAATCGTTCTTCGTAGCAGCTGATGGCCCGTTTGACCGGCCAATAGAAAGAAAGGCAAACGTTGGTTTCCTCTCCCTTTTCGTCAGCCAATACCGCCACAGTGTCGTGGATCTTATAATTCCCCGCGGGCTTTACGGATTTTACCGTATATTCTTTATACATATTAAAGGGCACCATAATACGATGGGTAAAAACACCTTCGGGTACGGTGCCAAGGGCGTCCGCCCTGACAACTTTATCTCCCGGTTTGACCGCCGGGGTAAAGGCCCATTCTTTTTCCGTAGGAAGGGGTTTCAAATACACTCCTCTTTCCAGAAAAAAACCGCACTGTTCCGCCAGCTGCGGAAGGGGGTTCTGGAGGCCGTCGTATATCTGCGTAAGGAGTCCAGGCCCCAATTCTACGGCAAGCATATCTCCGGAAAATTCGACATTGTCTCCAATGACGATCCCTTTGGTCATTTCAAAGACCTGAAGGCTGCAGGTATTCCCCTTAATGCGGATAACCTCGCTTTTTAGTTTTTTTCCTTCGGTTTCGATATACGCCACTTCATTCATCATTACAGGACCGTTAAAATCAACGGCTACCATGTTACCGTTTACAGCGGCTACTTTTCCCTTGGTTCCTTTCATTATCTATCCTCTTTAAACCTTGGCATTGTATTCATTCAATATGGAATCGTAAAGATCTCGATAGTTGCCTGAGCCAATTTCGGCATCAAAAAGCTGCCGCCGCTCCAGTAGCTGGAGTTTTAAAAGGTAGGCAAAAATGGTGTTCACTCCAAAGAGGTTTAGGCCCACCATGTCATCGAGTGCTCCCCAGCGGCCTTCGTCTATGTAAACCGCCGCTTCCAGGGGATCATCCATCTCAAAAGCGGCCTTGCCCAGCGCTTCGGCATGGGATACATCCTGGGGCGGGTCTTCCGGTGATTGCCGCTTTAGTTTAGCGGCCCGGACAAAGGCCAGGTTCAGGATCAGTACCCGTTCCCTTAGCATAAGTAGATCAATAAAATCTGAGCCTGTTGGTTTAACCGTTTCCACCGCCAGAATGGGATCGTAGCAGCAATATTTAAGAAGAGCTGCATCGTCCGGGTGCAAAAGACTATGACAGAGTTTTCTGAAATCTTCGGATGCTATAGGCGGTTTATCGCCGTAACTGATTGGGGTCAGCGTTGCAGCAAAATAGTAGTAGTTACGGTTTTGCAAACCTAATTCCCCTTTACGGCGCTTTTCAGGGTTTCCGCCAATTTAGGGTTTAGATAGGCAGAAAGCAAGTTTGCCACCGCTTCGGCGGAAAAATCGTAGAAGGCCGAACCATCTTTTTCGGCTATTCGGAAACCACCTCCCAGGTTTTTTCCCGCCCGTAACTCCACTCCCCCTTTAAGGGCAGAAGAAAGGCTGGTCTTAAAAGCATCGTCAAGTTTCCTTAAATCGCCCTCTGAAAGCACTACAGAAAGAGAATCGGTGTTTTTTACCGCCCAGTTTTTGACCAGATCGGGCAAAATTCCCTTGATCACATCTGTGGAAAAGGAAGAGGACACTGCTTCGGCGCATAGTTTATCCAAAAGCCCCTGAATTTCCCCTTTGAAAGCGAGGACAAGGTTCCGGGAAGCCTGTTCTACGGCGGCAATACCGGCTTTTTCGCTCCTTTTTGCATCGGCTTTGCCTTGATCTATGATGTTTTGAGCTTCTCGCTTTGCATCCTCGATTATCTTCTTTGCTTCCGCATCCGCATCGGCCTTGAGTTTGGACGCCCCAGCTTGAGCGGACTCAATACCTTCTTTTTTTATCTTATCGATAAGTTCTTGCAGTTGAATGTCCATAGATCCCTCTTTGTGATCAAAATACGCATATTTCGAGAGTATACCAAAACCATATAAACAGTGCAAGCCCTTTTTGATGTATTTTTCATAATTTCACCAAATAAAGGTCATCGCTGTTTTTTCATAATAGGGCTTTTTTGGACCAAAAATCGCTGAAGGAAAGTTTTCCTGATTCGGCGAATCGGGAAAATGCTGGGTTTCCAGGCAAAAACCGGCATTTTTCCGGTATTGGGAACCGGCCTTGCCCGTCAGCCCATCCAGAAAATTCCCCGAATAGAACTGAACCCCCGGCTGGGTGGTACTGATCCGAAACCTTCGTCCGCTGGCCGGTTCCCGGACTTCAGCGCAAGGCCGCAGCATGGGAGGGCGTTGTGATTCATCGGCCTGCCGAAGCGAAGCATCACCTATTGGCTGGCGTTCCGTTTCTTGGACATCATCAAGGACAAAACAGTGGTCGTAACCCTTGCCAGGAGCGATGCTATCGCCCCCGCAGGCCGCCTCATAGTCCCGGCCTATGGGTTTGGGAGCGGTAAAGTCAAAGGGAGTTCCCGTCACAGGGAGGAGTTTTCCCGTTGGAATAAGATCTCCGCCGCTTTTCACATAGGAAGAAGCATGGAGCAGCAGTTGATGGGAGAGGATATTTCCGTTCCCTTCCCCGGCCAGGTTGAAATAAGCATGATTAGTCAGATTAACTGGGCAGGACGCGTCCACCTCCGCCCGGTACTCGGCCAGTATCTCGTTGTCAAAGGAAAGACCATAGGTCACGGCAGCCCGGAGCGTTCCCGGATAACCTTCTTCACCATCCGGGCTTTCCAGTTCAAAACGGACAAAAACGCCCCGGGAATCGCGGTAGGGATAGGCACTCCAGAGCTTTTTGTCAAAGCCCTGTTTTCCTCCGTGAAGAGAATGAACGCCGTCATTCCGGTACAACTCGTACCGCTTCCCTTCCAGGGTAAAGGTGCCGTTCCTGATCCGGTTGGCAAAACGGCCTATGGTGGCGCCGAAGAAAGCTGTGTCGTTTAGATACCTTTCCAGCGAAGAAAAACCCAGCAGTACATCACCTCTTCCGGTTTTTCCGGGCATAATAAGGGAAGTCCAGGCCGCTCCAAAAGAAGAAATGGAAAGGCTTATTTCCCCCGCTTCCAGGGTGTAGAGGGTTGCTTCCCGGCCGCAGGGAAGAACACCAAAGGTTTTTTGAGCAATGGTCATGGATCTTCTAGTTTCCGGTGCAGGGTTTTTCTGCCAATTCCCAAGACTTCGGCGGTCTTGCTCTTGTTGCCTTTGAAAAAGCTGAGGGTATCCCGAATGATGATCTGTTCCGATTGATCTATGGTTGTTCCCAGAGGGATACGGATCCATCCTTCGTCACTTCGGGTCCTGATCGTGGGGGGCAGATCCGCTTCCGTGATGGTGTTTCCTTTGGCCATGACCACGGCGCTTTCTACACAGTTCCGCAGCTCCCGTACATTGCCGGGCCAGTCATATCCGTACATCGCGGAGCGGGCCTTTTCGTCAAAGCCTTCTATTTGCTTGCCGTTTTCCCGGGAAAATTCTTCCAGAAAGGCGCTGAGAAAGAGGGGAAGATCATCCTTCCGTTCCCGCAGGGGGGGAACCCGGATGTTAATCACATTAAGGCGGAAATAGAGGTCCTCTCTAAAAGCACCTTTTTCTGTTTCAGTTTTTAGATCCCTGTTGGTGGCGGCTATGATCCGCACATCGGTTTCGATGGTTTCTTCTCCCCCTACCCGTTCAAATTTACGTTCCTGGAGGACCCGCAATAATTTTATCTGGATGTTTTGATCGACTTCGCCGATTTCATCAAGAAAGAGGGTGCCTTCGTTGGCAAGTTCAAAGCGGCCCCGGCGGAGGGAGACGGCTCCGGTAAAGGCTCCCTTTTCATGGCCGAAGAGTTCGCTTTCTATGAGGGTGTCGGGGATGGCGGCACAATGAACCTTGATCAATGGCTTGCCTTTACGGGGCGAAAGTTCGTGGATGGCATCGGCCACCAGTTCTTTCCCCACACCGGATTCGCCGGTAATCAGGATCGACGCCTTGGAAGGAGCGGCCCGGCTTATCATATCAAAAACCTGATGCACCTCGGCGCTTTTTCCTATCATGGTTTTAAGCTGATTATTCTTTGCCAACTCAGCTTCAAGGTTTTTATGTTTCAGCGAAAGTTCACGGTTTGCCAGAGCCCGCTTGACCAGCATGGAAAGGTGATCCAGATTTACGGGCTTGGTAAGGAAATCGTAGGCGCCGTTCCTCATCGCTGCGACGGCATTTTCCACCGTCCCGTGGCCGGTAAGGATGATCACCGGAAGGCCCGGAGTTTCTTCACTAATCTTCCGCTGTAATTCCTCGCCGCCCATGCTGGGCATACGAAGGTCGGTAATTACCAGATCAATGTCGCCCTTTTCAAAACGCCGCCACCCTTCGCCGCCGTCCCCGGCGGTAACCACTTCGTAACCTTCCATTTCCAGGGCCGTAGCCAGGCCTTCCCTGATATTTTTTTCATCATCCAAGATTAAAAGACGGGATTTCATTGCGCCTCCGGAATTGATACGGCAAACCAGTTTGCTTCTTCTCCTGAAGGGAGGAAATGCCGGTCCTTCTGAGGGATTGGAAGGGTAATGGTAAAGCAGGTTCCCTTTCCTTCGGTAGACGAAACGGTTATTTCTCCCCGGTGCTCCCGGACAATTTTAAAAACCATGGTCAAGCCCAGTCCCGATCCCCGTTCCTTGGTGGTAAAGTAGGGCTCAAATATTTTTGAAAGAATTTCACCGGGTATTCCCGTGCCGGTATCAATAACGCTTAGGACAGCTTCATTGTCTTTCTGTTCCGTTCTGATGGTAAGGGTCCCTCCTTCTTCCATGGCCGCCTCTGCATTCTGGATCAGGTTGAGCAGGGCCTGCTTCATCACCTGTATGTCAAAATCTAGAAAGGGAAGAGTTTTATCCAGTTCCAATATCACCGTAACTTTGGAGCGTTCCAGCTCATAGGCGGTAAAGTCAAAAAGTTCCCGGATGAATTTATTAAAATCCGCTTCCCGGATATTTAAGGTCATGGGACGAACGGCAAAAAGAAAATCCACCACAATATGATTAAGCCTTTCCATCTCTTCGTTGATCACATCAATATAGCGGTGGAACATGGCAAAATAGGAAACGGGCCCCTTCTCTCCTCCGCTGAAATTCGGGTCGGGCCTGTCTTCCGGGTGGGAAAGAAAATAGAGTTCTTCGTTTTTTGCAAAGGCCTTTTGCAAAAGCTGGATGTGAATCGAAATGGAGCCCAGGGGATTTTTTATCTCATGGGCTACCCCGGCGGCCAGAGTGGTAAGGCTTGCCAGATTTTCTGCCTGCCGCATCCGGGCTTCTTTCCGGCGTTTTTCGGTAATGTCCTCCACATGGATCAGGGATCCGGTTACCGTATAGTTCTTGACCAGAGGAAGGATGCTGATCGATAAAAGCCGGATTATTCCCTTGACTTCGGTTTCAAATTCTCTGCCCTCCACCCGGTCTCCGGAAAGAAGCGCCGCCTTAAAAAAAGAGGCGATCTCTTTTTCCCGAACCAGTGTCCAGATCCGCGCCGGTTCCTCTCTTCTGGAAAAAGCCAGAAGACGGTCCAAAAATTTATTTGCCAAAACAAGTGAATGTTCTTTATCACAGACCAGGATGCCCACGGCCATGGATTCCAGCACCGTTTCCAACCGGTCAATTTCGCCCGCCATAATATGAAATAGATCCTGTATTTGTTCGGGGGTCAGTTTTGTTGTTTTTTGCATCGCCCCTTTTATTATCTGTTTCATATGATCCCTGTTTTTACTGCGTCAAAAAGCCGTTCCATAGCAAGGAATGGATTGATATTATAGGTATCGTTTTCCATCCTGGAACGATCCAGTTCCCGCCTCCAACAATCCGCAATAGATGATTTTACAATGGATTCTTCCGCAAAAGAATCATCTCTTTTGCCTTTTCCGCTGCGGAGCCATGACGAAATAAGCTCGCCGCATTGCTGCAAAAAGCTGGTAAAGAGACCGGGGATTTCAAAACCCTCCGTCACGCCAAGTATTTTTTCCAGGGCCCCCTTGGGATTTTCCGCTGGCCGTCCCATTCCTCCCTCTTCGGCAATGGGGGCGGTAAATTTTCCCAAATCCACCAGTACCGCCGGAATGGTCTGCTGCCGGGAGCGAAGTTCCCGGATCGCTTCCGCTGTTATGGATGCGGCAAAAAAAGCTCCCAATGGAAAGAGGGTGCCGCTATTTACCGGAAGAAACGAAGCCAGGTACGATCCTATTGAAGAATAGGGATCTTTTTCCTTGAAGATCCGGCTGATCACTTCGGCCTCTGCTTCGGCGCTCCGTTTTGCAAAACGGTATTCCCTGAGCCGAGAAAGCATAGTAGGAAGAAGGCTCAAGGGCCGGGAACTGGAGATGATAATCGAAAGCCGGGGCGGCGGTTCTTCCAGGATTTTAAGAAGGGAATTCTTTGCCCCTTCCTGCATATTATCCGCATGTTCGATGATCAGACATTTGTGTTTTCCCAGGGGAGCAAGGCGGCTCCAGTAAGCGGCCCGGCGTATCTGGGCAATGGGGACAAGTTCTCCCAGTCCTTCCGATTCCAGTTTTGCCGCCTTTTTGACGATACTTTCACACTGCTTCGCAAGACTGTCATGTAAAGCGGATTTTTCGTTTTTATCACTTCCTGCTTCCAGATCTTCCAGGTCTTCTTCCATGATGCTGATCTGGGATTTCAGTTTTCCTAGTTTGGGATCATCTTCCCAAAGGATGCTGTTAAACCGGGCCAGAAGTTTACGAATTGAGCGGATAAAGAGCATTTTGCTTCCCGTATTTTTCGGGTGACGGAGAAAGGAGACGGAAGCGGCGGAGATTTCTTCAAAAAAACGCCGCCTTCCCAGGAGGAGCATATCCGGCGAAACCAGGTTCCGGTGCCGCATACAGGATCGACAGGAACAGTTCCATCTGCCTATGATTGCTGTTTCGTCACAGGAAAGGATCCGGGCCAGTTCCAGCGCCGCCGTCCCTTTCCCCGCATAGTCAGGGCCGGAAAACAAAATGGACGGCGGCAAGGTTCCCTTTTCAATATCTGTTTTTAGCTGATTAATAACCTGGGCCTGGTGAAGGATGTTATCAAACATGGAAGACTCCGATTAGGGGTAAAAAAAGCTGGGCAAAGAAACTTTGTTCCAAAAGGTAAGTAGAATTGAAGAGATGTTGGTTTACCAGTAAAAAAAGCACCAGGACGACAATAGCAATGGTTTCCGCCAGTCCCAGAAAAATACCTAAAACTTTATCCAGAGTATCAAGATTAAGGCGGTTAATAATATCATGGACGATATGGCCGATAATTTTTCCTGCAATAAACACAATGATAAAAACCGCCAAAAAGGCAAGAATCTCCGGAAGAATAGCCATTTGCAAATACCGCTCACGCAGGAAGGCGCCTCCGTTTTTAAAAAAGAAAAACGCCGCTATCAGGGCCAGAGCAAAGGAAGCGATGGAAAAGAATTCTCCGGTAAATCCCTTTAAAAAACCCCGCAGGACAAGCAGTCCCAGAAGGATGACAAAGATCAGGTCAAGTGTCTGCACCTTAGCCTCCCGTCCGTTGCCGCAGAGTATTGATCAAGAGATCAATGATTTTTGCGGATCCGTCATTATTTCCGATCTGTCTGGAAGCGCTGGCCATAGCTTCCAATTTATCTGCCGAAAGCATCTGTAAGATCCCCCGCAGATCGGCTGCTTCCCGTTTACCCGGGAGCAGTACCGCCGCTGCGCCGGCCGTTTCAAAAAACCGGGCATTTTCCAGCTGATCTCCCCTGGTGCCGGTGCCGGCCAGGGGAAGCAGTATCATGGGTTTTCCCGCCGCGGCACATTCCCATATCGTACCGGCGCCGCTTCTGGCAAGAACCAGTTCCGCAGCAGCCAATACATGGGGAAGTTCTTCTTTGATGTAAGGATAGGATTTGTACCGGGGGGAAGCACTTTTTTGATTCGACGGCGGCCCCCAATCTGTTCCGTGCTGGTGAACTACCACAAAGGTTTGTGTCAATGCTTCCAGAGATGCGGCTACCAGTTCGTTTAATTCTTTTGCTCCCTGACTCCCTCCCAGCACAAGGAGTATCCGGTCAGTTTTTTCCACCCCCAGAAAAGCCCTCCCCTTTGCTGGATCGGCGGTCCGAAAAACAGAGCGCACGGGATTGCCCAGGACGACAACTTTTTCTTTTATTTTTAGGGAAAACCGTTCCGCCGTTTCCGGATAGGCGGTGATGATCTTTCCTCCGCTCTTTTCGGCAAAGCGGGCATTTATCCGGGTAGCCAGGCCGGGACTGTAATCCGATTCATGGGTAAAGACGGGAATCCCCAAAGAAGAAGCGGCGGCGCAGGGAGGAACGCTGACAAAGCCCCCCTTGGAAAAAAGCAACGCCGGTTTTTCCCGCCTTAAAATTTTTCGGGCGGCAAAAAAACCGGCAATAACTTTAAAAAAATCACTGAAGTTGCGGAAAGAAAAATTTCTCCGGAGTTTTCCTGCGGGGATAGAAAAAAAATCAATCCCCCCATCTTCTACAATGGATCTATCCAGTTTTTTTTCTGAACCGATCCAGAAGATGCGGCAGGGAATCGCCTGTTTAAGGGCGGAGGCCACGGCCAGACCGGGATAGATGTGCCCCCCCGTACCGCCTCCGGCAAAAGCAACGCAGATTCCGTTTTTTATGCCTTCCCCCATAAATACAGGGTATTACATCCCGCCCCTTTTCGCAATTACTCAAAGAACCGGTTATTATTCGGATTTTTCCGTAGATGGCAGAAGAAATACGGGGAAAAATGTTTTTTTTTACCCGTGCTATCCGTGCAGATGGTATTGGCGAAAGAAGAAGAACGGACGATTTATCGCCTGCGAACTGCCTTCTTTGCCGTCGCTTTTGGTTTTATCGCAGTCTTTTTGGCGGCAGCTTGTTTTGAATCTACCCGATCGATGGCGCTGGAGGGAAACACTCCGGTCTGTGCACTGTGATCATCGGAAAACCAAATTGTGTAAACTTGTTTTGATTCTTCATTCACCGATTGGACAACCATTTTTGCGCTGTTCGGCACTCCCGAAGCAATTACCACATCGCCTATCAGTCTTTCTGTCGCTCGTACGCTCATTTTTTCTCCTTGTAAATAATAGTGATTGAGCCGTGCAGGATTCGAACCTCCGACCACCGCCTTAAAAGGGCATGGACACCATTGACTTCATTGTTCTTTAGTAGTCAATTTAATAGAAAAAACAAGGTCTGTCAACTCTTTTTTATTCTCTTTTTATTTTTTCAATACTTCTTTTTACTCATTATTTTTCTACATTAAATGCAGTTAAAACCTGAAAAAGCCATAAAAAAGTTATATTTATTTTTTCATTTTTGCAGCAAACTATTGACAAATATTGTTTAATTCTGGCAAAATGATAAAGTCGAGATCGGCAGTTATTCGCCAAAGGAGAATAAATAATGACCGATACGACAAAAAAAGAATTTGCATACCCTCAAAGACTAGCACTTAAAACGACAAAGAGCGTAAGACAAACCCTCTGCCGACTTATCCGGCTTCGCTTTACAGACGCTATCAATGCGACTGTTTACCGTGATCTACTTTATGGTCTCAATATCCTTTTATCCTTGGACAAGCACCTCAAAGAGTGCGAGCTTGAGGAAAGAATTGTAGCATTGGAGGCAATGGCAAAATGAACATAGGAAGCATTAAAACACGCTTGAAAAAGCTTGAACCAAAAGAAAAGGCGGACAGTTATTTTGGCTCATTGCACGAACATGATCCGCACACGTTCCCTCCAGGGCGCGGCTCTTATCGGGTACACGGCAGAGTAAGCGGACTTAGTATGACTTTTGACAGTGGATATTTTGACACTTTTGAAGAAGGCATGGAAACACTGAAAAAAGCTCTCCGGAAATACACAATAGAGTTATGCGACATTATCCATGTAGAAACAAAGGACGGCAATTTTATTTTGAATACTTATTATGAGCTTGATAAATGGAATGTCCGGAATAAGTACCCAGAGGGAATAAATGAAGTTATACCGCCGTGTTACAAGTTCGGGCCGGGTACGACTGATATTGAATGGCTGTCAACGTGTCAGTCGCTTTAATCATAAGGTAACGCACAAAAGGGGCGAAGGTTTTCCTTATGTTATAAGGAATTATAAGTTACAAGTCTTTTGAAATGAGAAAGGAGTATGAAAAATGGCTATTGAAATCAGCGAATTGAACGAATGGATCAATACCGATGATGGTAAAAAATGGGGCGATGAATTCAAGTCTGCCCTGTTGAAAAATAGGGATGATTTGCTTTCTGAAATTAAAGTTAGCGGCGCGAAACTTTCAGAACTGGAACAGCGTTTCAGTCAAACAGAAAACGAATTATCGGCGGAAAAGGCGGCACTATCAAAGTTTTTGATAGATGATGAATTAAACCGTCTTTTATCGAATACCACAGTTTTTACCGACTATATTCCTATGGTTTGCAAAACGCTGAAAGAAACTTACGGTTTCAATGTTGTCGCTAACGGTGATAGCAGAAAAGCGGTTGGCAAGTATAAGGATAAGGACGGGAATGAAACTGAGGCAGATATGCAAGCTATTGTTTTTGACGTTTGGTCGAAAACTGAAGGCGCAAAACAATTTATGAGAAACAACAACACCGGAGGCGGCGCGCCCGGCTCTTCAAATGTATCAACACGAAGATTACCCGTATTGAATAATATGGACGGTCGGCAGCTTGCCGGAATGTCGGACGCCGAATTCACGGCAGCGCGTCAACAGCAACTTGCAAAAAAAACATGAGAGGAGAATTATGGCTGATAGTGTAGAAGTTTTTATACCGACTGTTTGGAGCGCGTCAATTTTGCGGAACTTGGAAAAAGTCTCTGTTTGGGCTTCCCTTCTAAACCGCGACTATGAAGGCGATCTGAAATTCGGAAATGTTGTCAAAATACCCTCGGTCGATCCGGTTAGTGTCAGGACTTACGAAAAGGGTGTACCAATTACTTATGACGACATAACAGGAAGTACGCAGGACTTGAAAGTGGATCAGCAAAAATATTTTGCTCTGCGTTCCGAAGATATTGAAGTTACGCAGTCAAAACCTGCTTTTCTTGATGCGGCTTGCTTAAATGCGGCCTACAGCATAAGAGATGAGGTTGATCTGTTTTGTGCTTCAATTTTGGCAGAGGGCGTTGAAAACCTTATCGCAGAGGCCGACACGCCGGAAAGTATAGCTCCGGCAACGACTGGTAATTTACAGCCGATAGTCCGGTTACTTTCCAAAATGGCGCAACGGCTGACTGACAAGAACGTCCCAATACAGGGCAGGTGGGCAGTATTAACGCCGTATGCTTATTCAATGCTTCAGCTTTCCGGCCTGGCTATCGCAACAAACAACGATGCAATTTTATCGGAAGGTTACATCGGTAAAGCTCTGGGCTTTGATATTATTGTTTCGCCTAACGTACCACATGAAAATGACGCGGCTCTTATTTTGGCAGGGACACGCGCCGCAGGTTCGCTTGTTATGCAAATTGAGAAAATTGAAACGCTGCGGAGTGAACAGCAATTCGGCGACTTAATACGCGGGCTTTCAGTTTACGGCGCGGCCTGTACTTTGCCGGACGCGATTGTAGGCGCGTATGTGGAGAGTGAAGCGGCTTAACAGTAAACATTAGCGGTTTTTCCGCTTTTGGTTTGTGTTGGGGTGGGCTGTATGACTCCTTTCGGCTCACCCCTTTTTCTCATGTAAAAATACATCAACTTGCCCGATACCAGGGTTAATTCTTTATAAATCAATGTAGTCTTTCGCCTTTTTGGGGCGAAGGCGGCAAAAATCACCCAATAGAACCGATGTCCATAAGGTTTCCCAATGTTTCCAGGTCGATGAACTTTTCCCCGCTTTCATCTGGTTCGCCGTATTTTTGTAAATACCCCTCAACCAGTTCAAGGCCATTTAATAGGTCTTGTCTTTCCCAATCTGTTTTTAATTCCAAAAGTGCCTGTCTCAAAGTGTTATCCTGTCTCATTTTGGACTTGCTTTTTTTCAGTTTTAAGGCCAATGTTTCTTTCCACTGCTTGCCCTCTGGTGTTTTGTACCAAGCAAAAAGACGATTAACGAATTTGTCAACTTCCATAATATTCTCCTTAATAAATATCCGGTTCCTTTTCTGGTTCCGTTGTTTCCTGTAGGGGGGTGTTACCCATGTTACTTGTTACCATACTTTCCGGCTCTGTTTTGGTGGGTAACGGGGTAACATGAGTAACAGGGGTATCGGCAGGGGTGAATAGGTTGTATTTCCCCGATTCGCTGGTAAGTTTTCCGGCGTTTTTCATTCTATGGCAAGTTTGCTTTACAGACTCATAGGTTCCCTTGTAACCCTCATTTTTTAACCCCTTGAATATATCCATAGGGCTTGCCGGACTGTTTTCTTTTAGCCATTCGGCAATGAGTCTTTGGGTTTCACCCTCTACCACTTCCCTTTTATCACCTTCCAAAACCCATCCGCAATTATCATCCATTTTCAAGGTGTATGCCTTGTCCATCACTTCACGGCCTGTAATATACATATCCGCTCTTTTTTCGTTTCTGGGCCTTGTCAAAAAAATGGTTGTATCACAAGTAGCGGTAATTCCAGTGCTGCCAAGTGAACGCTCCATAAAGTCAACAGATTCATTGCCGCCGGACTTGTTAGTATGATGTATCATTAAAATAGACACTTCCCTTTTATCCGCAATGACTTTTAATGCCCTCAAGCTGTTAACAGATGGCCCATAATCATTCAGGTCTGATACATTCAGGAATAATTGCATGGTGTCAATGATTACAAATTTTATGCTAGGGTCAAGCTCAAGCATAAAGTCAAGCGAATTTATCACGTTAGGGGTTTCTTTTCGGTCAATATCCTCAATAACGATTATATTGTTACCAGTTTTTGTAAAGTCAAGAATTTTTGCCCTTTTCAGTAACAGCTTCCATCGTTCCTCAAGGCTTATGTATAAAACCCTTTTTTTCTCTACTGGTATTTTACCCATTACCGATCCGCCCAGAGCTATTCCTTGGGCGCATTGAAGGGTAAACCATGACTTGCCTATTTTTCCCGCCCCCATAAGCAGGTGCAGACCTGTTTCCGGTATAAAACCATCAACTATCCATTTTTCCGGTGGCAATTCCCGATCAAGTATCTCATCAAAAAAAGTGGTTTTGAATAATTTTGGCGGCTTGTATTTTTTAGGGTCTACACCTTCCGCACCTACTCTTTGCAATTCATGGCTGTATGCCAATTCTTCAAAGTATGCGTTACAATCATTATTTCTCATGTTATTTACCCTCAGCCTGAGAAATAGTATCGTAACTCCTTTTATTACAATGTCCGCCACCGCCTGACGTAGGCGAATCCTCAATTTCTGATGTTTCTACAGTCCACAAATAGCGGGTTTTGTGTCCATCGTGTTTTACAACCTTTAGGGTAACTGAGCCAAATGAGATCGCTTCCTCATGCTCATTTAACCTTGCAAGTATTGAAGTTGGTATCATTGCGGTATACCTCCCATGACTTCCAAATTCTGGAAAATATCACGAATAACACCAGGGCCGCCAACTTCATCAATAAGGTGGGTTTCTACTAAATACCGAATAAAATTTTCTGTATTTATTCCGATTGCTGACCAGTCTTTACAAAACGATTCTATCTGATTGTAAATCATTGCATGGCATTTTAGCGAAAAGGGCCGCCGATAATGAAAATCTATTGGATTAAGCATTTTCAGGCATAACATAGCCTTTTCATAACCGATAATTCTTTGTGGGGCATTGACAATGTATCTGTTATAAGTTACGCTGTCATTGTCAAACGCCGTACTGCCCCACTGCTTGCCGTAAGCGTGGGGCTTATTCATTTATGCCCCCTGCGGTGTTCGCTGTTTGTGTTACATCGACACTTTGAAGGTATGCCTGAATTTGGTCATCTGAAAATAGGTATCTTGAACCAACTTTCTTGTAATTGATTTTCCCCGCTTGGATTAAGCGGCGAACCGTAATCGGCGCACTGTGTAAAATTTCACCGACTTCCTTAATTGTTTTTAAGGTACTCATTCTAACTCCTTCGATAACTTTTTTACGTTATCGCGTGTTAGAATGGGCTTTGAATGACTTTATTGATATTTATAAAGCGGTATCATTTTATATACAAACTGGTATTATTACATACAAGTCGATATATCTTGCTTAATAGCTTTCCATTGTTCAAAAAGCCTTGAATCTTTATCTATGCTTTTTGCTGTATTCAAACCTGTAACTCCAAAAAGTTTATGCACGGATTCCCATTTTGTATTCTTCTCTCCTTCTGGCGTTATATCCTTAAAATAATCATGTAAAAATGATTTATTATTACAAATTATTTTATCCTCTGTAATATTCATAAATTTACGTTCAACTAATAATGGTAAATCATTATAGAATACATCAAAATCAAGAATCACGCCTCCGATCTTATATTTTAATTTTTCTGGTATAGAATCATAAAAATTATCAGACTTTTCTTTTATAAAGCTATCAAAAAAATTAGCTATTTTTATATTTAATTTATCCTGATTTTTCATGTATTCTTTCATAGGCATATCAGAGGGTTTATCTATTTTCGCAGCGTATTCATTAAAAATATTGTCAAGTTCGTGCCTGAACCAGTTGTATTGACCGATACAATTCATTTTTTCAATTAAATCATTAGCATAGGGAAGAGCTAGATAATATTCAGCTATATAATCAATACATATCCTATACAAACAATGATATTCATATAAAATTGGTTTTTTCCCCAGATGACTTTCAAGGCTTGCAAACATCCCTTCATAATCGTTCTTGAACAGATAAACAGAAAAATTAGAATATATTTTATCTTCGAATTCTGTCATGTTTCCCCTCTTGAATAATAAATAACACAATAGAGAAACAAAGTCAACAAAAGTTATAAAATGTACATTGCTTTCTCATAACCTATTGAAAACCATGACTAATTCCTTATATATCCGTGTATTCCTTCGCCTGTTTACGGCGTAGGTTAGCCCACTAAAAATGCCCTAACTGGTAAACTACCAATTAGGGCTATAAAACCGCCTGTAGGGGCTTTCTCGTGCGTCTAGGGGCTATTGTAATATGCCCCTTGTGATAGCATCTTTTAGGGCTTCTAAAACAGCCCTTACCGATTCGAGATCAAATTCTGCTTCCTCTAGGACTTCTTCAATGACTTGCAAGGCATCCTGAGCGTGACCGATTCGGATATGATCTGCGTAACCGCCATAACTTTTCATGTTACGCCCCCTTCCTGAATTGCAAGATGTTACCAAAAACCTCAGCACCGACTTTGCCGACCTCATCAAGATTTTCGTCAATAATGTGATCTGCATAGTGATCAAAAATTGCCTTGCTACGGTGTCCTGTAATCCTGCTTATTTTATCAGCTTCCATGCGATCAGCCATGCGGGCTGCATAGTAATGACGGTGGCTATGAAAACAAATTCCTCTTGCCTTATAGTCTATTCCAACAGCGGTACAAGCCTCTCTCAGCCCTTTGAGCAAAACTTTATTGTCTACAGGCTGATTCTCGTACAAGCCATAGAAAACATACGAATTTTCGGTATCGTGGGGATTTTCCGCCAATAGCTCTAAAAGTTTTTCTCGGACTTCCGGTAATAGGGGAACTCTCCGTGATTCATTCGTTTTGGTAGTTTTTAGTTTGTCGAAACTACTCCATGAATGATCTACAGTCAAGATTTTTTCCCCTATGTCGTTTTTTCGCACCGCTAAAATTTCCCCGCATCTCAGACCGGTAGTAATGGCAAGTAGATTGCCGATATAGGCCCGCTTATCTCGCCAGTTTACTTTGTGGAAAATTGTCTCAGCCTCAGCCGGTGTCAATATTCCCCGTTTTTCCGGTACACCCGAAAAACGCATCAGCTTTTCAGTAGGATCAACCGCTATATGCCCTTCCCGATGTGCCCATGACAAGGCAACATTACCGCCAAGCATGATTTTATTTATAGAGGCTGGGGCCAGTCCCTTTTCTGCCAAGCTCAACGAAAAATCTTTTAAGTCTTGCCGTGTTATGCTGTTTAGTGTTCTGTCATTGAAAGCGGGCAGCCAGTATTTGCGGACTCTGCTCCCCATTTCGTAACAATGCCTTTTTGTAATGCTCTGTTTGTGGGCCAGCTTTTCTTTGACATAGGGGCTTGCATGATAATCCCAAAATGTTTCCAAAAATTCAGAAAGCTGGACCGAACCTGGTCCGGACTTTGTAGCAGCTACATCGATCAACCCTCGATCTTTCAGTGTTTGTACTATCCTTAGAGCGTCTTCACTGAATAGATCGGCTTTTCTTACGGCCCGAAGAATACTTTCAACATCGGCGGCAAGTGCAATGGGTTTGGGTTTTCGCTGCCTGCCAGAAGGTATTCCGTTTTTTCGCCATTCAGCAACTATGAGAATGGCTTCATCTCGACTTTGTGTTCCGGTAGAGCGTGCAGTTAGTATTCGACCTGTTTCCGAATCGGTCAACTGAGCATACCAGACACCCGATCGCCTGTGTAAATAAAACGGGCGCATCATGACTCCTCCTCCTGAAATGAGCGTTTTTCTCATTTCAAAATTCATTTGAAGTCAAGGCGCCCGTTTTCGGGTAGTCTTGCTATTTCCCTAATTCCTTGTCCTATAAGGACTTACTCAGTGAGCCGTGCAGGATTCGAACCTCCGACCACCGCCTTAAAAGGGCGATGCTCTACCTACTGAGCTAACGGCCCAAAATAGTTAACGCCATTAATTTTGCATATTAAAAGTACTCTAGTCAAGCCCTGTCAAAAGCTGCTAAAGCATGATAGCTGGTCCGGGCCATGGGTGAAGACACTACCGAAGCAAAGCCCCGGTCCAGCGCAGCTTTTTCCAGCCGGACAAAGGTATCGGGGGTAAGGTACTCCGTCACGGGGATCTGGTTTTTTGAAGGCTGGAGATACTGGCCTATGACCAATATCTCCACCCCCACTGCGAGGAGTTCATCCATGGCGGTCAGAACTTCTTCTTCCCGTTCACCAAAGCCAAGAAGGATGCTGGATTTGGTCAAGATGCCGCTGTTTTTCGCTTCCCCCAAGGTGCGGAGGCTTTTATCAAAGGAAGAGCGGCGATCCCGAATTGTTTTTTGCAGGGAACGGACCGTTTCTATATTATGGGCAATCACATCCGGTGCGGCTTCGCTGACGATTTTCAGTTCATCTCCAAAATAATCAGGAACAAGGACCTCTATTTTACAGGGAGGATTTTTTTCTTTGATTTCCCTGATGCAATGAGCAAAATGACCTGCCCCTCGGTCCTCCAAGTCATCCCGGTCCACAGAAGTAATGACCGCATAGTTCAATTCCAATTCTTTTACTGTCAGAGCCAGTTCTGTTGACTCATTTTTGCGAAGAGGCCGCCCCGTTTTTGCGGAGGAAACAGCGCAGAAACGGCAGCGCCGGGTACAGATACCGCCTAGGATCATAAATGTAGCGGTCCCCATTCCCCAGCATTCACCTTTGTTGGGACACCGGGCTTCGTCACAAACCGTGCGGATCCCACGGAGGGAAAGAATTTCATTTACTTTTTTCCATGTTTCTCCGCCGGGAGCACGGGAACGGATCCATTCAGGTTTTTTTAGGGGAGCAGTCACGGCGGTACTATCCTATTGTTACATACTATAATGAAACTGAAAAAAATGGTATATTAGAAAAACCGGAGTGAATATGGCTAAAATCAACTACGATGAATCAAAGATAAAAACCCTTTCGTCCCTGGAGCATATTAGACTGCGGACGGGTATGTACATAGGACGGCTGGGAGACGGTTCCAACCCAGATGACGGCATCTATGTTTTGTTAAAAGAGGTGATAGATAATGGTATCGATGAATTTATCATGGGAAACGGAAAACAGATCGAAGTTCAGATCAAGGATAACGGCCCGGGAAAATCTGTGGTAAAAATTCGGGACTTTGGCCGGGGCATACCCCTTGGAAAACTTGTGGAATGTGTGTCGGTGATCAACACCGGGGCCAAGTACAACGACGATGTATTTCAGTTTTCCGTGGGCCTTAACGGAGTGGGAACCAAGGCCGTCAACGCTCTTTCTTCCCATTTTCGGGTTGTGGCGATACGTAACGGAGATTTTGCCGAGGCGGTTTTTGAACGGGGAGTTTTAAAAAACCAGCGCAAGGGAAAATGCGCCGCAGCCATGCCTGCAGCGGCTAGAAGGGACGGAACCTTTGTGGAATTCACCCCCGATGATTCGATTTTTGAAAACTACCGCTTCAATGTTGAATTTGTAGAAAAGCGGATACAGAACTATACCTATCTTAATGCGGGTCTGACATTGATCTTAAATGGTAAACCCTATGTATCCAAACAGGGACTCTATGATTTATTAACTGAAGAAACGGGAGACGATATTCTCTATCCCATCGGGTATTACAAGGGACCCCACATTGAATTTTCCTTTACTCATACCAACAACTATGGAGAAGAATATTTTTCCTTTGTCAACGGCCAGTACACCGTAGATGGAGGGACCCACCTTTCGGCTTTTAAGGAAGGATTTCTAAAAGGAATACAGGCGTACTTTAAAAAAGATTACAAAAGCGAAGATATTCGGGAAGGGACCACCGCAGCGGTGGCGGTTAAAATTAAAAGTCCCGTCTTTGAAAGCCAGACCAAAAACAAACTGGGAAACACCGATATCCGGTCCTGGGTGGTTCAGGCTGTCCGTGAAGGCGCCGATGATTGGCTGCACCGGAATCCCCTGGCCGCCAAAAAATTGGAGCAGAAAATTATTGCTAACGAAAAACTTAGAACGGAACTGAATGCCGTTAAAAAAGAAGCCCGGGAGGCGGCCAAAAAGATTTCTCTAAAGATTCCCAAACTCAAGGACTGCAAATACCATCTTGAGGACGGCAAGGACGGAGAGCTTTCCACGATTTTTATTACCGAAGGAGATTCAGCGGCGGGTTCCATGGTTACCAGCCGGGATGTTATGACCCAGGCGATCTTTGCTCTTAGGGGAAAAATTGAAAATATGTACGGAAAAAAACAGGCGGCGATTTACAAAAATGAAGAACTCTACAACCTTATGACCGCCCTTGGGATCGAAAACGACATCGAAGGCCTCCGGTATGCCCGAATTGTCATCGCCACCGACGCTGACTTTGACGGCTTCCATATCAGGAATTTGCTCCTTACCTTTTTCCTTTCCTACTTTGAAGAACTGGTTACCGGGGGACATATCTTCATCCTGGAAACTCCCCTCTTCCGGGTCCGGACAAAAAAAGAAACCCGGTACTGTTACAACGAAAAAGAACGGGATGAAGCGGCGGAAGAATTGGGATCCTCTAATGAAATAACCCGATTTAAAGGCCTGGGAGAAATCAGTCCCAGGGAATTCGGCCAGTTTATCGGGGAAGACATGCGGCTTGTTCCGGTATCAATAAATACCCTAAAGGCGGTGCCCCAGGTATTGTCCTTTTATATGGGAAAAAATACCCCGGAACGGAGGGATTACATTATGAAGAATTTGATCGAGGATGCCGGATAAACCCATGGCTTTTATTAAGAATTTGTTTGACCGAAATTTTCTGGAATACGCCAGCTATGTAATAAAAGACAGGGCCATTCCCGATTTGGAAGACGGCCTTAAGCCGGTGCAGCGACGGATTCTTCACTCCCTCTTTGAAATGGACGACGGTAAATTCCACAAGGTGGCCAATGTGGTTGGTCACTGTATGCAATACCATCCCCACGGAGACGCTTCCATCGGCAGTGCCTTGGTGGTGCTGGCTAACAAAGATCTGTTCATAGACCGGCAGGGGAACTTTGGCAATATCTATACCGGAGATGATGCTTCAGCTCCCCGTTATATCGAATGCCGCTGTACTCCCCTGGCAAAGGGAATTTTTTACAACCCCAAGCTCACCCCCATGGCGGATTCCTACGATGGCAGAAAAAAGGAACCCATCCTTTTCCCTGCAAAAATTCCCGTAATACTCGTCATGGGTGCCGAAGGAATTGCCGTGGGTATGTCTACCAGGATATTGCCCCATAATGCAATTGAAGTGCTGGAAGCGGAAAAGGCATGTCTCCAGGGAAATAAATTCCATCTCTATCCTGATTTTCCCACCGGCGGCCAGGTAGATATATCCGATTACCAGGATGGAAACGGCAAAGTCCTGGTCCGGGCCAAATTGGACACCTCTGATCCAAAACGAATTGTAATTAGGGAACTCCCCTTTGGTTCCACCACAGAAAGCATTATCAGCAGCATAGAAAACGCCGGCAAGGCAGGACGAATCAAAATTCAAGGGATCAGCGACTTTACCACGGAAAAAGTTGAAATAGAGATCAAGCTGGCCCGGGGAGTGTATTCGGAAGAAACCGTGGATGCCCTCTTTGGGTTTACCGAATGTGAACAATCCATTTCGGTAAATCTTCTGGTAATCAAAAACGGCCTTCCCTCGGTGATAAGCATCACCGAGGTGATCAAATACCACGCAAAACTGCTGGTAAAGATTCTTACCAAAGAACTGGAACTGGAAAAGAGCGAACTTCTGGAAAAACTGCATCTGCGAACCCTGGAACGAATTTTTATTGAAGAGCGGATTTACAAAGCCATTGAAAAAATGAAAACCGTCAAAGGAGTAACTGATTCGGTAATCGCGGGCTTAAAACCCTTTTTAAAGGAAATAGGCCCCCGGGGAGTAAACGCCGATGATGTAGAACATCTTTTGCGGATCCCCATCCGGCGGATTTCGCTCTACGACATCAACCGGGCCCAGGAAGAGATGGAAGCGATCAACACCCGGATCAAGGAGATCAACCACCATCTAAAAAATATTACCGCCTATGCGCTGCGTTTTCTAAACGAAGTCATCGCCCGAATCAAGGCCGATGAAGAACTTTCCGGCGGAAAGCGGCGGACCAGGGTGGGTATCTTTGACAAGATCGATGTAAAAGAAGTGGTCCGCAAGGATGTGCTGCTAAAGTATGACAACGCCAACGGTTATCTGGGTACGGCGGTGTCCAGCGGCGAGGTGGTGGCGGAACTTTCTCCCTTTGACCGGATCCTAATAATCAGGGGTAATGGTCTTTGGTCAGTGACGGATATTCCAGAAAAAGCCTTTATCGGGCCCAAGGCGGTGTATATCGGCGAAGCAAATAAGGAAACCGTTAGTCCGATAATTTTTACTGTTATTTATGCGGAGCCCAAAACGGGCTATCCCTGCATAAAACGTTTTCAGATCGAGGGATGGATCATGAACAAGGATTATGCCCTGCTCCCCGACGGCTGTACGATCCTCCATGGCGATACCCGGAATAAATTCACCTTTACTGTAAAATACAAACCCAAACCCAGGCTTAAGGTTTTTACCGAAACCTTTAAGGCCCAGGATTACAATGTAAAGGGCATCAAGGCCGGCGGAGTCCGCCTTGCGGCGAAGGAAGCTTTAGCGGTGGAAACAAAAGAACGTTAATAAAGAACGCAAAAGGAAAAATTATGGGTGCCGGAAATAATAATTTTTCTGACTCAAGCGAAACAGCTATTTTTTCCCCGGAAGAACGGAGCGAAATTACCGCCCGAATCGAAAAAGCTTCTTCCCGGGAAGCAGTTGTCCCCCCGAGCATTCCTTCCAAAAAAGAAGCCCAAAGACGGGGACTCTTTCCTCTGCTGGTCAACGCGGGGGCGCTGATTCTTTTGGCTGCGGGGCTGTTCCTGCTTTTTTCTTCCCAGCAAACCGGTGCTGCGGAAATCCGTAAATCCGGCGCTGTTCTGGGTATTACCGAAAGGGCTCTGATTCGGGAAATCCGGAATGAGATCAATGAAAAAGATGCAGCCATCGACACCATGATCCGCCGCATTGCGGAAGCAGGGGAAGAACTCAACCGTCTCTTTTCTTTGGAAACCTTAACAAATGAACAGCGCGGCGTTGTGGAAAAGCTCCAGAGGGAACAGGAAGAATACCAGGAAACCCTGACCCAGCTTCAGTTGGAGAGGGCCGGAATTTTAACTTATGCAAGGATCAAGGAAGCCGAAGCCCGGGAAAAATTGGAAACCCTTTCCGGAGATGCGGAAAAAGCCGCCCTTGTTGAAATGCAGCTTTCCGGTTTTTACACAGGATTATCCCGTCAAATAGAGGCGGGTCAATACCGGGAAGCGGAAAAAACCCTTGCCGCCCTAAGAGAATTTTTAGCAACCCCCTCATTCAGTTCCATAAAAACAATTCAGGCCCGGCAAGCAAACGACACTGCCCTAATAAGCACCCTTTCCGCCTTGATACGGGAAGCGCAAAAAAACACCGCCCTTTCCATTCCCGCAGCGGAAATATCGGAGCTTCCGCCGGTTCCGCCAGGCACCGGCGCGGAAGCAGAACTCAGGCGGCAGCTTACCGCCCAATCTGCATCGCTGACTGAACAAGGCTCTGCCTTGACAGAATTACAAAAAAACCTGACAGCCCTGCAGAATCGCAATGATGCGATTCTACAGTCCCTAACAGAAAAGGAAAGTCAATTGGACAGCCTCAGGGCAACGAACACTTCGCAGGCTCAAACCATCCAATCGCTGCAGAATACCATAAACAGTATTCGATCCGCCATGGAAGACCAGTAATAAATGGCTTCCGACATCCATGCTCATCCGCAGGATTTACTGAAAATATTTCCCGGTGCCGAAACAGAACGCCGTTCTTTTGGCATAGCCTGCGCCGCCAGTTCCTGTGGCAAAGAAGAATTTTTCTTTCATGAAGAACTCGCAGCCGCTGCAAAAAAAGATGGCGCTCCGCCATTTTTTTTGTGTTTTGCCATTCATCCGCAGCTCCCCGCTTTATTTAAACAAGAAAACTTCGCCGGTTTTCAGGAACAACTGGATTTGTTAGCCGCCCTGGCCGGCGAAAAAAAAATTGCCGCCGTGGGGGAAACGGGCTTTGATCTATACTCGCTTGAATACAGGGAAACTGAAAAAATACAGGATGAATTGTTTGCCGCCCACCTAACAATCGCGCAGCGCCACAATCTGCCTGTTATCCTCCACGTCCGGCGCGCCATGCACAAGATTTTCCCCCGCGCAAAAATCCTTAAAAAACTTCCTGCGGTGATCTTCCATTCCTGGTCCGGTTCCCCTGACGAAGCATCTTCCCTGCTTCGCAAAGGCATACCCGCATATTTTTCATTCGGCACTACCCTGCTCCTGAACCACAAAAACTCAATCCTATCATGCGCCGCAATTCCCATAGAGCATTTGCTATTGGAAACCGATGCCCCCTACCAGCCATTGAGGGGGGGGGGATTTTCTTCATGGGCGGATATGCCTGCAATAATAAAAGCCGCTTCGGCCATACGAAAAGAAGGAGCGGCAAAGCAAGGAACGGATGCAAAGGAACTGGAACACATTACGGACAGCAATTTTGCCGGATTATTTATATAAACCAGCGTTATTAGCTTGTTTCCGTTTTAGGCAATACGTATATTATGATGCGGCCCTTTGATCGGCCTTAAATTCTTTTCGGGGCTGATTTTTTAGGCAACTCATCAGAGTTTCTTTTTCGGCGCCGGGAAATGAAAAAAACTCCAGGGTGATAATTTTCCCGGTCTGGCGAACGGTGCAAACCGGAGAAAGGATATTCTCTCCCGCCCGAAGGGAACAAGTATTAATTTCCATGCCGCACAGTAACCCAAAAAGCATTTCCGGATGATCCGGTTCAAAAGAAATACCAGCGTCCGAAACGGTTTTAATTGTTCCGGTAATAAGTTTTTTGTCCGCCGGATGGGAAAAGACAAAGCCAAAGCGGTTTAAGGTTTCCGGAACAGGGCCCGGTCCTGTCTTCTTTGGTACAGTATGAGTAAGGATGGTTTGGATTAGTTCCTTTTCGGCGGATTTTTCCAGCGATTCCAGCATCAGACCATTGACCTCCAGGGTTTTGGCCTTTTCTATTTCTTCTTCGGGAAAAGCAGATCCTGTGAGGATTATGATGGGACATTGATCCATGGACCGTTCAAAACGGACAAAACGAACCATGGTTTTCCAATGCCGGGGGAAATCTTTGGCGCTGATAATGATCCCCAATGGATCAATTTCATCAATATTATCCATGGCCTTTTGGACATGGCGGTACCGAATTAGGCTAAACCCCAGGGGACTTAAAAAAAGTTCCAAATCCATAAAGGTTTTGTCCGATCCCAGTACCAAGAGTAATTTCATTCAGTTCCAAGCCTGGTCACAGTATAGTCCTGAATAGTCCAAATGTCATCTCGCCTGCGAAGATTGTAAGTATAGCGCCGCCGTTCGATGATTCTCCCTACAGTAAACCATTCGGTTACCACCACTGAAGCGGTTTCTCCGTTGTGGGAAGTGTTTTCGATCCTGAAATTAGACGGAATCAGGGCTATGTCTTCGTCAGCCATGGAGTTTTTTAAGTCCTCCCGGTATTTTGCCATCATTCTTAACCGACCCTCTTCAGGTTCATTTAACCAGCTTCTTCGGCGGACAGCATCGTTGGTGATCAGCGCTTCCAGATCAAGGTAGAGAAAAAATTTTTCCCACTGGGATTTTTGCCGGGCGGTGAGCATATAAGTTATGACTTCATCGGGGGGGAGTTTATCCCTTACCAGGACTGCTCCGGTTTCCGCATCCAGTTGGAAAGGAATGTCATCGCTGCCGGGCAGGGCCGGAGGCCGGAGGTTAAGATTAAGCCGGTTGGAAACCAGGGGGGCTCCCCGGGGAGAAGAAACGGCGGTTTCCCTGAATAATTCGGGAAATATCCGGGCTTGGACCACAAAGGAACCGGCATCACGAAGGGCCGCATAGTTCCGAATATCCTCCACAAAGGAAAAGGATTCCCCCGGCTCTACGATGATCTCTCTAAAGTACACATTGCGGCTTTCGCTGCGCTTGCGGAGCAGATAATCCGCCGGTTCCAGGCTTTGATTGGCCAGGCTGCGGACATCGAAGTCGATGGAAAAAACCCGTTCGTCCGCCAATTTAAACCGAAAAGTGGAGGGAGCAAGGTTGGTTACCGTTACCTGCACATAAATAGGTTCACCGGAAACACCGGAGATATGATATACTTTTTTATCGTAAAACCGTATGGAAAGGTCGATTTCTGCCGCCGCCGCATGAAATATACAGGCCGTAGCCAGCAGAACAATTAAAAACTGCCGGCTAGGGGCCGGAAACCGCCGGTTTTTGGTAATGTGCTTCACCGTTTGACTCCTGTTATAAAGGACGCTTCTATTGTAAGATTATCGGTAAACTGAAATAAAGACCTTATGAAAGGCTTGTCTAAAATTCTTGATATAGTCCGCTCCGAGCCTTCTTTAAAAGAGCTTTTGGAAAAAGCGCTTTTGGAAGAAGAAAAACAAAAATCGCTGGAGATCGAAGGTCCCGAGGGATCCTTTCAGTCTATGATCCTGGCCCTAATAAGGTCCGCCGGATCAACACTCCCGGCCTTGGCTGTTGTCCCCACAGAGCGGGAAGCAGAAGATCTGGCCGGGGATTTAAACACCATCCTGGGGGAAACAAAATTGCCCCGGGCGCGGGTTTTTCCCTGGTGGGGAACGCTGCCCTATCGGGATGGTCCTCCCCTACAGGCAGTTTTCGGGGAACGAACCAAGGCCCTGACGGAACTTTTTAACGATGCCCTCCTTATCGTGCCAGAACGGGCATTTCTTAATCCACTGCCCCCTCCCGATTATTTCCGCAGCCTGTTAGTCACTATAAAAACAGGCGAAATCATCGACACATCGTCATTGGCGGCCCTTCTGACGGACCGGGGCTATGTCAGGGTTCCGCGGGTTGAGCTTCACGGTGAATTTGCCCTTCGAGGAGAAGTGCTGGATATTCTAATGGGCGGGGATAAAGAGGCCTACCGGATCCTTCTTGATTATGACCGGGTTGAATCGATCAAACGCTTCGATCCCTTGGACCAAAGTACGGCCGCAGAAAAACTTGGCCGTATGATCATCCGTCCCCAGAAAGAAGTGATCTGGAAAGACCAAACCCTTTCGGCTTTAAAAAAGAATCTCGCTGAACTGCCCGAATTTTCCCAGGATAGATCGAATGGGGCCGGTTTTGCCGGGGAACTGCTGGAACATCTGGAAAACCGGGGATCCGTTCCCGGCGAAGAACTTCTTTTTTCGCTGGCCTTTAAGAATCTTTCCAGCAGCACTATTCTAGACTATCTTCCTTCCGGGGGCATTGTATTTTTCCTTGACCGGGAAAGAATGGAAAACGCTCAGGAGGGAATGGAACTGGAATATCAGGGACTTTTCCGCCGAGCCCTCCGGGAAAAACCCGTCCCCGCACCGGAACGGATACTCCTGAAATTCAGCGTTCTGGCGGCGGCGGCAGAAAAAAAATTCCGCACCCTTTCCTTTATGGCCATCCACAGCGAAGGAAAAAACCGCTGCCGGATTTCCTGTGATCCGGCCCGGAGTTTTTTCGGCAACATCAATTACCTTCGGGAAGAGTTTTCTTCCCTTACTGCTCAGGGCTGGACCATTATCATCGCTGCGGAATCGGAAGTTCAGGCGGAACGGATCAGACAGCTTCTAACCCCGCAAACCGGCGGCGGGGATGCCGCAGAACAGCAATTGACCAGTTTGAATAACAAACTGGATCGATATGGATGTCAGCTTTCCGTAATTAACGTTCCCCTGAGCGCCGGTTTTTCCCTGCCCGGCATCAAGTTCATGCTGATCCAGGAAAACGAAATCTTCGGACGCCGCCGCCGCATGCCGCGTTCCTTAAATCTGGTCAAAAGCAGCCCCATTGACACATTTGTAGAATTGAACCCCGGCGATAATGTGGTTCATGTCAATTACGGCATCGGCCTTTTTAAGGGAATTGAACGAATCCGCGCCCTGGGCCACGAACGGGACTATGTCAGGATTGAATACCAGGATGATGAATCAATCCTTGTTCCCATTGAACAGGTAAACCTGGTCCAGCGTTACATCGGCAGCGACGGCGAATCTCCCCGGCTGGACAAGATTGGTTCTAAAAGCTGGGAAAGCCGTAAGGGCCGGGTAAAAAAGGCCGTAGAAGATATTGCAGAAGATCTAATCGCCCTCTATTCAAAACGCCGGGCTGCCGCTGGTTTTGCCTTTCCAAAGGACACAGAATGGCAGCTTTTATTTGAAGCGGCCTTTCCCTTCGAGGAAACGCCGGATCAGCTCCGATGTGTGGAGGAGATCAAGGCCGATATGGAAAACTCCCATCCCATGGACCGGTTGATCTGCGGTGATGTGGGGTACGGCAAAACCGAAGTTGCCCTCCGGGCCTGTTTTAAGGCGGTCATGAGCGGGAAACAGACGGCATTCCTGGCCCCAACCACGATCCTTGCTGAACAACATTACGACAATTTTGAAGAACGGTTCAGCCGCTTTCCCGTTAAAACGGCCATGCTATCCCGGTTTGTTAAACCCGCCAAGGCCCGCCAAACCCTGGCGGCATTGATGAAAGGAGAAATCGACATCCTAGTGGGCACCCATCGAATCCTGCAGAAAGATGTGGCCTTTAAAAATCTAGGGCTTTTGATCGTAGACGAAGAACAGCGTTTTGGTGTCAAGGATAAGGAGCGGCTTAAGGAACTAAAGACCAATGTGGACTGTCTTACCCTAAGCGCCACCCCCATACCCCGGACGCTTCACATGAGCCTTTTAAAAATCCGGGACATGAGCCTTTTGGCCACGGCCCCCCAAAACCGTCACCCTATCGAAACCGTTATCGGCGAATTTGATGAAGAAAAAATCGCCGCTGCAATTCGGGAGGAAACAGCAAGAGGGGGGCAGGTATTTTTTCTCCACAACCGGATTGAAACCCTAAAGGACACCCGGATCATGCTGGAACATCTGGTACCTGAAATGACCATTGAAACCGCCCATGGCCAAATGAACGCTGGAGAACTGGAGGATCTGATGCGCCGTTTTATCCACGGCGGTTTTCAGGTTTTGGTGTCCACCACAATCATCGAAAACGGTATCGACATTCCCAATGTAAATACGATCATCATCGATCGTTCCGATATGTATGGAATTTCCCAGCTTTATCAGCTTCGGGGCAGAGTTGGCCGCTCGGACCGGGTTGCCTATGCTTATCTCTTTTATCCCCGGAACAAGACCCTTTCGGAAATTGCCATGAAACGCCTCCAGGTAATTTCTGATTTTACCGAATTGGGATCGGGCTTTAAAATCGCCATGAAGGATATGGAAATCCGGGGGGCGGGAAATCTTTTGGGCCGGGAACAAAGCGGGGATATCTATTCGGTGGGCTTTGATCTCTACCTAAAACTGCTGGATGAGGCGGTACAAAGATTATCCGATCAAAACTACGAAGCCGAGATAGAAACCCTGCTGGAACTGGAATACTCAGGATTCATTCCCGAAAGCTATATAGACGGCCCGCAGGAAAAAATGGAAATGTACAAGAAGATCGCTGCCGTCAGAACCAGGGAAGAACTGGATAGTCTCCACTGTGAACTACTCGATCGGTTTGGTCCGCCCCCGGACGAAGCGGCAAGCCTCCTGGCCCTGGCGGAAATCAGGATCATATGCCGGAACCTTTCGGTTGCTTCCTTAAAAGAAAAGAGCGGTCTGGTAAAGGTAGAATTCGGCAGGGTGTCAAAAATAGAAGTGGGCCGGCTCCTGCGGCTGATCAAAGAAAGCGGGGGAAGAATTAAACTTGATCCCAGGGAGCCCAACGTAATCCTTTTAAAAACCGGCAGCATTGGACTAAAGGAAAAAAGCGAATTTATCCGGGAAAAACTGGAAATCTTGTCCGGGTAAAAAGAGCTTTTCTTTTAGACATTTCAAAACTATACTATAAACAATAACAGGAGAACAGGGTGAGCATAAAAGCGGCGGCCTTTGATTACGGCGGAGTAATTGCCTTTTTTCAGGGCCAGGAGGCCATGAAAGATTTGGCGGATCTGGCGGAAATAGAAGTATCTTTGATGAACCGGATCTACTGGGAAAGCCGGCCCGGTTATGATCTGGGCCAGATGGACGGAAGGAATTACTTTAAATCGATCTTGGCCGGCGTGGGGGTTTTTCCCGATCCCGATTTACTGGAAAAAATGTTCCTCTGCGACTTGGAAAGCTGGTCCCATGTAAATCCCGAAACGGAAAAATTGATTCGAGATGTAAAGTCTTCGGGCCTAAAAACGGCGATCCTGTCCAATATTGCTCCGGATCATTTGAATCACTATAAAAAAACGCTGCCGGTTTTCGGTCTCTTTGATGCGGCGGTTTTTTCCTGCGAAACAGGGGCAATAAAGCCGGATGAAAAAATTTACCGCATCCTTCTTTCGCAGATGGCTTGTGAAGCGGAGGAACTGGTTTTTTTTGATGATCGGGAAATAAATGTTGCAGCCGCCGCCGTTTTGGGAATAAAAGCCTTTTTATGGGACGGCGCCGAAGCGGCCCGGAAGATATTGGAGTTATAAAAATGGCATATCTTAAAACAACGGCGGCTTTTTTAATTACCGGCATGGCTGCCATCGTTTATATACCAGCGGCAGCACTGCTGTTCATCATAGGCCTTTTTAATTTAAAGCGACCCATGAGTTTTGTGCTGTACAAATTGGCCCAGGCATGGGCCAGGATTATCATCATTATTACCGGGTGTCCAATGACTGTATCCGGCAGGGAGAATATCCCAAAAAAAGGGGGCCTTTGTTTTGTTTCCAACCATGTGGGAATTTTTGACATTGTCCTGGCCCTGGCCTATGCGGGCCGGCCCTTTGGGTTTATAGCAAAAAAAGAACTGCTTTTTCTGCCGGGAATAAATATCTGGATTTATCTTTTGGGAGGACTCTTTATCGACCGCAGGCAGCCCAGGAAGGCCCTAAAAACCATCAATCTTGGAGTAAAAAGGATCAAGGCCGGGGGGGCAATGATGGTTTTTCCCGAAGGAACCAGAAGCAGAGGCCGGGGACTGGCGGCCTTCCATCCCGGTTCTCTCAAGCTGGCTTCCCAGTCGGAGGCCCTCATCATTCCCGTAGCGATCAGCGGCAGCTTTGATGTATTTGAAAAAAACCACCTTATCAATACCGTTCCGGTGTGCATCAATTTCCTTACTCCCATGGATCCGGCGGATATACCCCCCCAGGATCGAAAGAATCTTCTGGCGGAAAAACTCCATGACAGTATAGCGGAAGTTCTTGACCGGCAGGGCGGGAACAAACCGTCATAAAAAGGATCGCTGCTGCATAAAGTTCCGGAGGTGTCAGTCTTCCATATGCCGGTCATAGAACAGCACCCGCCGGCGGTCGTCTTCCTTTAGCCCCTTAAGGATGAGCAGTTCTTTTATAATTTCCGGCGATGTATCAACCTTGAATGGCACTTTGCCCGATTTGGCAAGCTTTTCATTAAATACCAGCTCATTGGCACTGGCTAATGTCTGCAGTCTACAGGCAAGGTTAATACCATAACCGACATAATCGCGGTATTTGAGCTGAGATACTTCCGCTGATATTTCGTATTTAAAGACTTCTTCTTCAGCAAGCGCTCCGGCCAGCCCCAAAGCATCGAAGGGCTTGAACAGATCTTCCTTTAAAAATTCCGAATACGAATCAAATATATTAAGCGCTTCGGTAACCGAGGTTTCGTTGGTATCGTCCCAAATTACCAGGGCGCCGTCTCCCATAAGTTTGTAATACGAACATCCATAGCCAAAATGATTAATGCAGGATAAAAGGTTTGAGGTGAATTCCTTGATAAGTTTAAAAACGATTTCTTCCGGCTGGGAACATAAAAATTCACTGAAGTTGCGTACATCGACGCATAAAACAAGGGCATGATTGCAGGCTTCTCCCAAATAAATGCTGTCGAATATATCTACGGGCATTTTTTTCAGCCCTTCGATGGCGCCGGTACTCAAATCCAGGACTACACCGCCGTTTTCTGAAAAATCCAGTTCCTTAAACAAATGTTCCATCTTGATATAATATCTCAATATGATTTTTTGCGTAATAGGCAAAATATTGGTCTCTAGTACCACTAATAATAATGGTGTATGTTATTAAAAAATCAATGGGCGATTTTAAATTTTCCCCCTTTTTTTTCCTTCTCTTTTCCGCGGCTGCTGTGTTTTGTGCAGAAGTATCCATTACGGTTGTAGATCAGGATTTGGGAATACCCCTGGAAGGAGCCAGGATTGTTTCATGGGATGATTCGGAAACGTTTTGCAATACCGCGGGAAAAGCCTTTATTTTCGCTCCCGATGACCGGACCGTGGTCGTTCAGATAAGCTACCCCGGTTACGAAAGCAGCCGCCTGGCGCTGCGGCCCGGCACCGTGGAGTATACCGCCGCCCTGAGGCTTGGGGGGATCAGGGAAGAACGGGAACTGGTTATTGAAGCATCCCGTCCCGGTTCCAGCGAAACAGTGAGCGGCAGGAGTGTGGCTATTTCAGGCCGTGAACTTTCCCGGCCTGCGGAAACAGGTTTTGTGGAAGATGTGATGCGGGCGGTTAAACTCCTTCCCGGAGTGGGTTATATAGGGGGCTACATGGCCATGCCTTCGATCCGGGGCGGAGAACCTTCGGACACAACCGCCGTATTCGACGGTTTTTATGTGGAACGACCCTTCCATTGGGACGGGGCATTTTCAATTTTCGATCCCAAAATGGTTGAAAGCGCTCAGCTTTCCCATGGGGTTTTTTCCGCCCGGTATGGACATACCATATCGGGTCTCCTGGATATCCGCGCCAAAACCCCATCTGGGGATACAGCGGAAGTGGACCTGGCCGTTTCCACCAGCGCTGCCAATCTTAATCTCTCTTTTCCCCTTGACCGAGGCGGCATATTTCTTATGGGCAGAGTTACCTATTGGGATCCCTTTGTGGCGGCGGCAAAAATTTTTTATGAAGAAGTCCGCTATATTTCTACCGCCCCTTATATCCGAAGTTTCGCCATGGGAGCATCCTATGATTTTACTACGGACCTTTCTTTTTCGGCGAACGGTTTTTTCGGATTCGATGGCGTCGGCGCTTTTTATAAAGAAGACAGCGATGATGCCAGAATCGATGCGAATCTGGCTTGGGACAATAAAATTGGATTTCTTACTTCTGCCTTGCATTTCAACCCCGGAAAAAAAATATTATTAAAAACCCGCTTGGGGGCAGGATTTCTGCAGAGTGATCTGGGTGCAAAAATTGACAGTGAAAACAAGAACACCCTTCATACTTTTAGCCAGGGATCGTTTTTTACCGACAGGACTATCAATGTCCAGGGCCGCATTGATCTGGATTGGGATGCCGGAAAAGGATTCATAGTTTCAACCGGCGTGGAGGAACGGTACAGCCGCTGGGACAGAACCGAATATTATTCCTGGAACTATAACGGAGACCAGCGCCCATCCATAGACAACAATGTAATGAACCACGGCATGGCTACTGCGCTTTATGGGCTCTTTGAATATAAATCCGAAAACCGCCGCTTCGGCATGGAACTGGGACTCCGGGGAGATCACTTCCGCCTCTCCGGAAAGGACTTTGTCTTAAAGGGAATCCCCTCGGTAAATCCCAGGCTCAACCTTGATTTTGGCATTCTTGAAGAAAAAGGAGTGATTGATGCATTGAGTTTTACCGTGGGGACCGGATTTTTTTCTTCGGTAAACAACGACCTCCAGAATATCAGCAGCCGGAACGATATCGGTGAATACGCTGCAACTCAAAACCGTTCATGGACCAGCGTTTTAGGAACAAAGATCGACTTTACAGGCGGTTATGTCTTTACCCTGGAGGGATATTTTAAACATGTTTTTAACCGGGCTTATACCTTGTATTTAATCGATCCAATAGAATACACGGATAATGCCGAATACTTTTTTGACGGAAAGGCGCTTATCTGGGGCTTTGATTGCATGCTGCAAAAATTCAGCTCCCGCCTTTGGGACGGCTGGGTTAGTTATTCGTTCATTGATGCCCGGTACAAGGATCCAAAAACAAAACATCAATTAAGAAATCTTGGGGACTGGTATTATCCCCGATTTCACCGGTTTCATACCTTAAATGTAATATTCAATTATAAACCCGTCCCGGCGGTACACCTTACTACCCGGTTCAGCCTTGCCAGCGGCATGCCCATCCCTAAAACAGTGGCGATAAGGGAAATTAACGATCCCCCCGGAATAATCCCCTACTATGAGAGGATTCAGAAATACGAGCATAACAGCCGGGCGGGACTGGTTATACCCCTGGATGTAAAACTTTCGTTTTTTAATTTTTACAAGCAGGGCAAGGTGCGGCGGGAAATATATGTAAGTTTCGAAAACCTCCTTTCCCTTGTTTACAAACCGGAAGGGTTTAAGGATTTTGACCGCAATACGGGAAAAGAAACTGCATCAACCATCGCCAGTTACGATCTTCCCATCCCGCTGGTCACCTTTGGGATAAAGTGGAGCTATTAATGGAGACACTGAAAAAAATACAGCGCCGGATACTGATTTTTTTCTTCCTGTACTGTTCTGCCTGTACGGCATTGACGGAAAAAACAGGACAGCTAATGGAAGAAAAGCTTCTTGGTGAAAAAATACTGGATCGTTATGCAGTGCCGGAAGATACCCTGTTGCTGCAGCTTGTAAAAAGAAAAAAAGCCGGCGAAGAATGGAAGATGAATATAAAGGCCTGGCCCACGCTGCACTTTTATTTTTTCAAAGATACCGGATCTTCCTTGCATGAACATGAATCCTTTATCCCCCTATCCTGTTCTTTTCTCAGTCCCGGTCTTTCCGGATGGAACGAATTCACTCTTGATTTAACAGGAGAAGGCACCATAACAGCGGCTGATAAAGACATGTTAACCGTATCTGTATCATTCATTGAAGTAATTGATATGGCGGAGGGCCGCATACGCCGGGGAGATGTCAGGATTTCCGGCAGCGAAGCATTGGACGCCCTGAAGAACCGGAGAGAACGGATCGAAGCGCTGACTGAATGGATGCATGCACAAAACGGAGAGGAAATATTTTCCGATCAGAAAATATTTGAAAATTACTGGAAACCCATCCTGCTTCCTGAACTGTGTTCCGCAAAAAAACGCCCGGCGTTATATCAGAGCAACGGGGCGCAGCGGGTTCATGACGGGGATGTCCGGTGGAATACCGCATACACCGCCCTCCTCTTTCCCGAAGAACTGCGGCCTTTGCGCGATTCGGGATCTCTGCTCCGTGACTGGGAAGAAGCGGCGGCATGGATCTATCTTAGTTATGAATGGAATAGTATAATAAAAACAATCACAGAGGAACAGCGTTTTATTAAGATAAAAAAATAACGTGGCATTAAATAACGAGGCATTTTATGGAAGGAAATACATCATTCTCCCTGCTGGAATTGTTTAAGCTGGGGAGATTCTTTATGTGGCCACTCCTGGTCTTTTCTGTGACAGCGCTGGCGATCATCATTGACAGAGCCCTTTATCTTGTCCGTCATCGTCTGCGGATCGGAGATCTTGCTTCCAAAGTGCTGGACTGTATCCGCGGGGGTGATATAAAAAAAGCCGCGGGATTTCTGGAACCCTTGACGGAGAGAAGCTTGGCCGCCAGGGTTCTTTTAACACTGGTAAACCATGCGAACCTGAACGAAGATCGGCTGGAAAAGGCAGTCGAAACCGAAACACTGGGATGCATCCATTCCCTGGAATCGGGGTTTAACTTTCTTACCGCCATCGGATCCCTGGCCCCCCTGACGGGATTTTTGGGAACCGTTTCGGGCATGATCGGCGCTTTCCGATCCATCGCCCAAGCAACAGAAGTAAATGCCCAGATTGTAGCCAACGGCATTTACGAAGCCCTCATCACCACCGTCTTCGGCCTTATTATTGCCATTATTGCCATGAGCGCCCATTATATACTCTCCAGTTTTGTGGATCGTTTTGCAGTACAGGCTGAACATGCCTGTTCGGAATTGATCACTGCCAGTGCTGCGGCAATTACACCTTTAGCCGCAGAAAAAAGACCTAACGGGGCCGCTGTTGACGCTGCCTCTCCCGCTGCTGTACCCGCTAGAAAAAAAGCCTCATGCTGAACAGACGCAAAATCCGGGGAGGCTCAGAAAATTCCAGCGTCCTTTCTGATATGGCCTTCCTTTTAATAATATACTTTATCGTTATTGCCGGTTTCAATGTAAACCAGGGCTTTTTGCTGAACCTGCCCAAAAAGGACTCGGTAAAAACCGTTCCCAGTGGCGAACTTCTCCGGTTCAGCATTGACGGGAGGGGAGACCTTTTTTTTAAGGGAAGGCCCCTTTCCTTTTCCGAAGCCTCCGCCGAAATTCGCAGCGTCCTGGCAGAACGGCCCAATACGGCAGTGGTCCTAGGAGTGGATGAAAAAGCTCCCTGGCAGAGTGTAGTATCTTTTGTAAACCTGGCCCAGGAAAATGCGGTGGAATCTTTTTCATTTTCCATTAGCCCTATAGGAATTGCGCCGTGAAACTCCGGCGGGAACGAAAAAAAATTACTGTGCCGATGAACGCCATGAGTGATGTGGCCTTCCTTCTCCTCATCTTTATCATGCTCGTGTCACTGATTAATTACCGGCGGGAAATAAAAATTGACTATCCTGAGGCGGACAAGGCCAGGCGGACCAGCGCAGAAAAAAACCTTGAAATCTGGATTGATGGTTATGGGGAGCTTTACCTGGAAGGACTTCCAGCAGAATTGGAGACCATTGAAAACGCCCTGGGCGAAACCTATCGCAGCGCCCCTGATACCCGGGTACATATCATTGCCGATAAAAATGTCCCCTACGGCAGCGTTAACGGTGTTATTGAAATTTTACAACTCCTGGAATACCGGGTAATTTCGCTGGTGGTCCGCGGTGACTGATAAATTCAATCTAAATAATAACGGCGCTGTAAACCGATCCGTATGGAACAGTGTCGTATCGATTTTCATCGCCGTCCTGGTCCATGTACTGCTTCTTTTCTTGGCAGGCATTACGATAAAAACGATAAAAAACACCCCCAGCGAAAACGCCGGCATAATGAGGCTGGCTGATATCCGGGAAGAAACTCCCCCCCTCCGGCCTGTCTCCGCTTCTGCCGTGGAAACCACGGCAGAAATCGTGGTGGAATCAAAAGATGCAGCGCCCGGCAAAACTTTTTCCGGCAGCGAAGAAGCGATTGACTTTCTTCCCATGTACTTGGTATCTCAACTGCCCCGGTTTTCGGAGGACGAATTAAAAAGGAGGGTGATCTATCCTCCTATAGCCCAACGGTCGGAAGTAGAAGGAACGGTCTACCTGGAAGTTTTTGTAGACCGCTACGGAACAGTCAGGAACGTTGCGGTTCTAAAAGAAGATCCCCCCGGCCGGGGTTTTGGTGAAGCGGCGGCCAGGGCTTTCATGGGGCTTAAAGGAAGCCCCGCCCTGGCCAACGGCACGGAAGTGGCGGTCCGTTACCGTTATCCGGTGCGGTTCTCCCTAAAGTAGCTGTCCTTAAAAAAACTAGGTTTTGAAAAGCCTACGCTACTTATGACTAATTACCGCTTGGGCACCGGCAAGGCGGGCCAGGGGTACCCGGAAGGGCGAACAGGAAACATAGGTCAACCCTGTCCTGTAACAGAAATCAATGGTTTGCGGATCACCGCCATGTTCTCCGCAGATCCCCACCTGGAGGGACGGGTTAACTTTCCGGCCTTCGACGGTGGCATGTTTAATCAGAAATCCCACCCCCGCTTCGTCAATTGATTTAAAGGGGTCCACCTCGAGAACATTCTTTTCCAGATACGCCGGCAGGAAGGAAGCCACATCGTCCCTGCTGAACGCAAAGGTCATCTGGGTTAGATCGTTGGTACCGAAGCTGAAGAAGTCCGCGTATTTAGCCACATGGGCGGCACTGATGGCGGCCCGGGGAACTTCTATCATCGTGCCGATCTTTATTTTGAGTTTTACCCCCGCCTTGTCAAAGACCTTCTTAATTACCGCTTCCGCATTGGGCCGCAGAAGTTTTAATTCCCGGGCGGTTATTACAATGGGAATCATAATTTCCGGATTAACGGGGATATTTTTCTTTATGCAGTCCGCCGCCGCCAGGGCAATGGCTTCCACCTGCATATCGTAAATTTCCGGATAGGTAACGGCAAGACGGCAGCCCCGGTGGCCCAGCATGGGGTTTGCTTCGTGAAGCTTGTCTATCTTGGGCTGAAGCGCAGAAGATTTTACCTTCAGGTATTTGGCCAGTTCTTCCGTTTCTTTTTTGGTATGAGGTACAAATTCATGGAGGGGCGGATCGAGGAGCCGGATCGTAACGGGCCGTCCTTCCATGGCTTTAAAGATCCCATAAAAATCCTTTTTCTGCAGTGGAAGGATTTTTGCCAGGGCTGCCTTTCGTTCCTTTTCTGTTTCGGCAACGATCATCGCTCTAAAATGGATAAGTTTAGCCTTGTCAAAAAACATATGCTCTGTCCGGCAAAGGCCCACACCTTGGGCGCCGAATTCAAAGGCCCGTTTGGCGTCTTCCGGCTGATCTGCATTGGTCCATACCTCAAAGCCTTTCAGGTTTCCCCGGACGGAACCGGATCGAATTTCGTCACACCAGGAAAGGAAGGTATCCATGTCTTTGGAAATTTTTGGAGTTACCAGGGGAAGGCGGCCGTCGAAGACATCTCCTGTGGATCCATCTATGGTAAGCCAATCCCCTTCTTTGTAGGTTTTTTTACCGACCACAACCTTTTTCCCCTGGACGGAAACGCCCTTGGCTCCCGCCACGCAGGGAGTTCCCATGCCCCGGGCTACCACCGCCGCATGGCTTGTCATGCCCCCAGTAGAAGTAAGGATACCCTGGGAAACCACCATGCCGCCGATGTCTTCGGGGCTGGTATCCTTGCGGACAAGAAGGACTTTTTCCCCCTTGGCATGCCATTCTTCGGCTTCGTCGGCGGTAAAAACAATGCGGCCCGCAGCGGCGCCGGGAGATGCATTAAGCCCTTTGGTAAGCGATTTAGCCCCCTTCTGGGACTTGGAGTCGATCATGGGATGGAGCAGCTGATCCAAATGACCGGGACTTACCCGCATCACCGCTTCTTCCCTGGTAATAAGTTTTTCCGCCACCATATCCACGGCGCATTTTACCGCCGCCGCTCCGGCCCGTTTGCCATTTCGGGTCTGGAGAAGGAAAAGATCCCCCTGCTGGACGGTAAATTCCATGTCCTGCATATCCTTAAAATGGTGTTCCAGCCTGTTTTTTATCTCCACCAACTGATCGTAAACTTTTTTATTTTTCTTCGCCAGGGTGGCGATTTTTTCCGGAGTTCTGATCCCCGCCACCACATCTTCGCCCTGGGCGTTCATCAGGTATTCACCGTAGAATTCATTTTTTCCTGTAGAAGGATCCCGGCTAAAGCAAACTCCGGTTCCCGATTCTTCTCCAAAGTTTCCGAAAACCATGGATTGAATATTGACGGCGGTTCCTTTTATGCCGCGGATATCGTTAAGCTGCCGGTATTTGATCGCTCGTTCATTCATCCAGGAACCAAAGACGGCGTTTATCGATCCCCAGAGCTGATCCAGCGGTTTCTGGGGAAAATCTTTTTTCGCATGTTTACGGACGAGCTTTTTGTACTCATCCACAAGTTTTTCCAGATCCTTGGCATCCAAGGCGGTATCCAACTCCGTTTTTTTTGCCTTTTTTATGGCGCTCAATGCTCCCTCAAAAGCTTCATGGGGCACTTCCATGACCACATCACCGTACATCTGGATAAAACGGCGGTACGCGTCCCAGGCAAAACGGGGATTTCCTGTTTTTTGCGCCAAACCCTGGACGGATTTGTCGTTCATTCCAAGGTTGAGGATTGTATCCATCATGCCGGGCATGGAAACCGGAGCGCCGGATCGGACCGACACCAGCAGGGGATCGCCGCTGTCACCGAGTTTTTTCCCCATCACTTTTTCAAGCCGGTCCAGAGCGGATAGAACTTCTTCTTCAAGTCCGGCGGGATATTTTTTGTTGTTCTCATAGAAAGCGGCGCAGACATCGGTAGAAATGGTAAAGCCCGGCGGAACAGGGATATCCAGATTGGTCATCTCCGCCAAGTTAGCCCCCTTGCCGCCCAGCGTGTCTTTCATCTTGGCATCTCCTTCGGCCTTTCCCTCGCCGAAGAAATAGACAAATTTTTCGTTGGCCATCAAAATCCTCCAATAATTCTATTTTAGAACAACGCCGAAAAAAAAGCTATTTTTGGCATTCTACTCGCTCTTGTTCTCCGAACTTTCGTTTTCGGGTTTTTTGATATTGATGCTATCCAGTTTTTCGCTTGCCTTCGCAGCAATCGGTCCGATAATGGGTAATTCAACCCGTTTATAACCGTAAGCCATGATGATAAGAAAAATTATCAGCGCCGTAATGGCAAGTCCGATAATTGTTGAAATCGTACCTAAAAGCATCCACACTCCCCAGCCTTTGCCTAATGCGTAGTTGAAGGCGCTGAACAAATCTTTTGGTCTCAGGATCCATACAAGAATATAAAGTATGACGGCGATTGCTGCCCGGATGATCCCGATAATAAGCGCTTGAACGGCTTGAAATTTTACAAATGCACTGTTTTTTTCCATAAAGAAAAACGCAAGCGGTACGGCCCATGACAGCCATCCCAAGAACGGAATCCAGGATACGACGGCCATGGCGATATAAATAATCAGCGATGCAACATTTGCGTCCATCCCAAGCGATGACTTATGCGGTTCGATTTGCGTTGTTTTCATAAATTTCCTCCTTATGAATTTTGTGTAGAAAGCTTATCGTAAAGATAAAAAAAAGGCAAGGGGCATTTGATAGTACCTTCATGCCAATGCAGTTTTTTATGCAAAGCCGCATACCGGTGGTTAAAACAGGCATTTTAGTCTAAAATTATTCCATGAACTATCTGGATATGCCGGTATATCAGCACAAAGATCGTATTCTAACGGCCCTGGAAAAAAATCCGGTGGTTGTTGTGGAAAGCCCCACCGGTTCGGGAAAAACAACCCAGCTTCCGGTGATTCTCAGCGAAGCCGGCTACGACAAAAATGGAATCATTGGTGTTACTCAGCCCCGGCGCATTGCCGCCCTTTCGGTAAGCGCCTTTATCGCCCGGCAGCTTGGTTTTTCCGGCCCCGAAGATCCCATGAGTCCCGTGGGGTACAAAATGCGGTTCGAAGACCGGACGGGAAATAACACCAGCATAAAAATCATGACCGACGGAATTCTCCTGCAGGAAATGAAGCTGGACCCCTGGCTTTCCCGGTACGGGGTGATGATCATCGACGAGGCCCATGAACGGAGCCTTAACATCGACTTTATTCTGGGTCTCTTAAAACGGGTGCTGGAAGAAAGGAAAGAATTTAAGGTTATTATTTCGTCCGCAACGATTAACGCAGTGGTGTTTTCCGAATACTTTGGCGAATGTCCGGTGGTTAAAATAGACGCACAAACTTTTCCCGTTACCCTGGTGTATGACCCGCCGCTTGCCGGCACAGCGGATGCCGGATGCCGGCAAAGACAAGCGCCGGGAGACAGCAGAAGGCAAGTCTCCGAAGGCAGCGGGAGGCATGGGGAAAAATGGAAAGATCGAGGGGCGGGCGGAACCCTGACAGCGGAGGCACTCCTTTTAAAAATCGGAACCATTGTAGAGCGGTTTGTTGATGAAAAACGGGAGGGGGACATTCTGATATTTCTTCCCGGAGAAAAAATGATCAAGGACTGCATGGAACGCCTGATCTTCGGCCCCGCGGGGAAACACCTTCATGTGCTTCCCCTCTACGGAAGGCTTGGCAAAGAAGAACAGGAAAGTGTTTTTGATGATCCTCCGGGGGGGAAAACCAAGACGGTGATCTCCACCAACATCGCCGAGACCTCGGTTACCATCGACGGAATCACCGCAGTCATTGATTCGGGGCTTTCCAAATTGAATCACTATAACCCCCGGACCTTTACCTCCAGTCTGGTGGAGTCTCCCATTTCCCGGGCATCGGCAAATCAGCGCAAAGGCCGGGCTGGCCGTACAAAGGAAGGAACCTGCTACCGCCTCTATACCCGCCGGGACTTTGAAAGCCGCCCCCTCTTTACCATAGAAGAAATTTACCGCACCGATTTATCCGAAGTGGTGCTTCGCATGGCCGATCTGGGAATTACCGGATTTGAAGATTTTGATTTTATCTCCCCCCCCGGCAGGGAAGGAATCATCGCCGCTGTGGAAACCCTAAAACTTCTGGACGCTCTGGAAGAGGACAGGACCCTTTCTTCCATCGGCAGAATGATGACCGAATTCCCCCTCCCTCCCAGATATTCACGGATCATCGTAGAGGCTGTGATCCGGTATCCCCAGGTAATCGAAGAGACGATCATCGCTGCCGCCTTTCTCTCTACCCAGAGTCCATACCTCCTGCCGCCGGGGGAAGAAATGGATGCCCGCCGGGCTCATCACCGTTTTCGGGACCCCCGGGGGGATTTTGTTTCCTACCTTAAATTGTACCGCTCATATCTGGATTCCCCAAATAAAGAAAAATTCTGCGGCGGCAATTATCTTGACGAACGGGCCATGGCGGAAATTGTCAATGTTACTCTTCAACTGGAAGAGATCGTTTCTGACTTGAAAATTCCGGTCCTTTCCGGCGGAAGTACAGATGATTACCTCTGCTGCATCGGCCGGGGACTTATTCAGTTTGTCTGTGTCCGGGAAGGAAGGGCCCGGGGACGATTTGCCCCCGAAACCTACAGAAGCCTGACGGCGGACCGGATCATGATTCACCCCGGTTCGGTAATGTTTAAGAGGGAAGAAAACGAAACCTCTCCCCGGTATATCGTGGCTGGAGAAATTGTCCGGACCACAAGAATGTATGCCATGTCGGTAAGCCCCCTGTCCCAGGAAATCCTCCAGCGCATAAGCCCCCTGCTTCTTTCCGAACTGGGAGGGACGGCGGAAGAAACTGACAAGAACGGCGGTGCCGGTTTTGGAAGAGAAAGGACCGAAAGGGGCCGGCGGCGGGACTTTACCAGCAACATTAACCTGGGAGGGGAAATTTTTTCCATCGAAACGATCAAAGGAAAAAAACATGTTATCCTTCCCTGGGAAAAACTCCGGCACCTGAAAAATTCAAGCCCCGCCATTGATCCCGATCAATTCCGAAAACTGCGGGGAGTAATCACCCTAAGGGACCACACCCTTTTGGCGGGAGAAAAACTTTCCCTTATCCTGACTCTGCTTCCCGAACTGGAACCGGATGGCGCCTTTAACCGGAGATGGAAACGAAAAACGACATTTTACTCCGGGGAAGCGGAAAGCCTGGCGGAGCTTATCAGCGAACTGCCCTTAATACTGCTTCCGGCAGTTCCCGGAAAAAAACAAAACCGGGAACTGGGTTTTATCGCTCTCTTTACCAGCCTAAAGGGCGGTTATTGGTTCCGCTGTTCCCGGGGGTTTCACACCGCCCTAAACGAAAGCATGGCAAGCCTGGAAGCTCTAATCGACGAACTGGGTGAAGAAGTGGATATTGCGGTAAAACACGAGGTAAACCAAAGCTACCGGCGGCTGGCGGATCTATTAAACGGCTAACATTTAAACCGCGTGCAATACTCGGGAAGGGTGATCATTGGGGGCCTTTCAATGGCGGAAATTTCTGTCCTAATCACCCGGTGTTCCGCTTCCAGCCGTTCCAGGGAAATATGCTGAGCCTCCATGGCGGAAAGGAGTTGGGATTTACCGTACTTCCCGGCCCGCTCAAAAAAAGTATGGAGGATCCCATGGGACATACGGCCCAGGGCTTCGGTGGTTTGATTCCGGTGGATCCGCATATCCAAATCCACCTGAGCCAAGGCTTCCATGCCGTCCATTTCCAGGATGTCGATCAGGTGACCCAACTCCACTCCGTAACCCACCGAAAAGGGAAGCCGTTCCAAGAGGCTCCGCCGGCCCGCATATTCCCCCGATAGGGGCTGGATAAACCGGGCCAGTTCGGGAAAGAACAGTGAAAAGAGGGGCCGCACCAGGATCTCTGTAACCCTGCCGCCGCCGGAAGGGGAAATTCCCCTGGAAGAGCGGATGGGCCGTTCATAAAATGCTTTTACATAACCGATTTGGTCGTTTTCCAGAAGGGGTCCCAGAAGACCATACACAAATTTGGGAGAAATATTGGAAATATCCGCATCAACCCAAACGATAATGTCTCCCTCCAGGACATATAGGCTTTTCCAGAGGTTTTCTCCCTTGCCCCTGAAACTGCCGTATTTGGGCAGGATCAGGCGGGAGGTAAATACTTTGGCGCCGAATTGTTCCGCTACCTTGAGGGTTTTGTCTTTTGAAGATGAATCTATTACAACAATTTCATCCAGCAAAGGATAACGATCCATCAGTTCGGTCCGCATAATCAGAATCTCTTTGCCGATGGTTGCTTCTTCGTTCAGGGTGGGAAAGGCCAAAGAAATCTTCAGCCGCTTTTTTTTCTTAAGCGTTACCATGGCGCTGATGTCAGAGAATTTTGAATGATGCCAGGTATTTTTTAAAAAATCATCCGTCATTTTGACTCTCTTCTTTTTCGTTCTTTCCTGCCAGCATGATAAGCCTTTCCAAAAGCTGCCGCCCCCTTTCCACCGATGCAATTTCCACAGTATCCCGGGCAAGACCTTCCCTGCCCGATGCGATCCCCACCGAAACCGCGGGGATTCCCAGCGTAGAAAGAAACGCCGACGGATCGGGCTTGGCTTCTTCCTCCGCCTTAATTTTTATATCCTGCATTGCCTCAAGAACAAGCCCCGCAAGTTTCCTGCTCACTTCCGGATCCCCCGGCGGAATGGACGCCAAAATCCGGAAGGAACCCTTTACCCCCTTATAGGCGGTGGTTTCCCCCACGGCCTTGATATTTTCCAGGGCCGCTTCCAGGATTTCTCCGTCGGCGGATTCCAGTTCCAGTTCCAGAACCCCCTCCGTGGGGGTGCGGAAAAAAGCGCTCCTGGCCTCAATATGTTTAAGATAAAAATGCAGATCGGGACTGAAATTTTCCGCCGTTTTTTGAAAATGACGGGTAATATCAATAAGGGCGCTTACCACCGCATTTTCATCGGTATTTTGAGACTCGTCTTCCGTAACGGTCATGGCCGCCCGGTAGGACCCCAGGGTATGGCTTGTTAAAACTCCCAGCATAAACCCCCTGACCCCAATGGCTGCCGCCGGAAGGTACCGGGAATCGGAACAAAGGTTCCGAAACGTATCTGTTTCCGGATCGTCAAAGTGGAGGGCCGAGAAAAATAGAATTATGTCCCGTTCCGGAGCAAGCCTTCCCTCCGTATAGGCTTCGGCAACGGAAAGAAGGGCCGCCGGCCCCAGGGCGTCCGACAGTCCCGCCCCCCTGGCATACTGAAGTTCCAGCCTCCCCAGGCTTTCCAGGGAATTCCATCGTTCCGAAACCAGCCGGGTAAAAACAAGGAGGGATTCCCGGGAAATATACATTTCGTTCAGGGAATGAAGATGGGCGATGATGTTTCCCGCATCATCTACCTCATAAGGAAGGTTCAATGCGGTCAGGCGTTCGGCCACAAAGGAAGCCCGTTCTTTTTCCTGTTCCGTGGGGGAAGGCAGCTGCCCCAGCCGGAACGCGTCCGCCAGGATCCGGTCCGCCAGGGGGAAGGCAGGTTTCTTGGGCCGGACAAAAAACTGGTTAACCCTGCCGGAAAAGGTATTAAGTCCCGATTGGACGATATTTTTTAAGAACTCCAGTACACTCATCTCTTTAATAATAGATGATAATGGACAAACTGTCTATTTTTTTGTATGCTAATCCATTATGTCCAACGAAGATCAGGAACAGACTTTTTCGCCCCTCCAAATCGGATATATTGCCGATGTCGTAGAGCCTGTAAACGCAGCAACTGATGCGGAAAAGGTGCTGAAAATTTTCGAAGTCAACAAGCGAGAAGCTGTCCCCATAGAACAGGATGGGGAGATTGAGGGGATACTGCTCCGGCGGACGCTGGAAAAAACCGCCGGTATCAGCCTTGACACGGGAAAGGATCCCCTGGCCTTCAAAAATGCATGGCAGGATTTCTGGAAAAACGGCCTAAATACAAACATTATCCGCACCAAAAAAGTGATTGATGCCACCACCTATATCGACAATATTCTGGAAGAAGGCCTGAAACAGGAATCCTTCGAGGCGACATGGTATGTTGTCCAACACCGCCAGCGCTGTCTTGGCATTGTAAGTTTTAAAAAAATTCTAAAGTACACAAACTCTCTCCACAGCCAGGATTTGCACCGGGCTTCAGAAATCCAAAAACGGCTTTTGCAGAAGTCTTTGGTAACTGACAAACGTTTTAATCTGTACCTTTTTAACAAGATGGCCAATGAAGTGGGGGGCGATTTTTACCGGGTTTACCGGCCCGACAAAGATCATGCCGTGGTGGGCTGTTTTGACGTGTCAGGCAAAAATATTTCCGGCGCCCTTACCACCATGGCCCTGGGAACCTGTTTTACTTCTTTTGAATTATTTCAATATATGAGTACCCCCGATAAAACCACCAATCTAATCAATGCTCTGATCAGACAGGTTTGTCCCCCGGGAATATTTGTGGCCTGTGCATTGTTTTATATCGATTTTATTCTAAAGCATATCCGGATCCACAACTGCGGGTTTTCTCCGATACTGATTTTTGTTCCCCAGCCGAACAACAAAGTTACCTACAAAGTTTCAAATCCAACCCTTCCTCCTCTGGGTATCGACGATGAATACGATTACAGCGACAGCCTGATTATTCCAATTACCGGAGGGCTCAGACTCTGTGCCTATTCGGACGGTTTTACTGATATGCTGAACATCCGCGGCGAACGGTACGGAGAAGAACAGGCTACAAAAACAATTAAGCGGCTTCACACGGCGGCTCCTGCTGATATACGAAGAATTATTTTTAGCGAAATCGACAACTGGATTGGAACCGCGGCTCTGGCGGACGATGTTACGTTTTTGGATATGCGTTTTAATTAGAACACAAAAAGCAGACCTTTGAGGGGTAAAGAGTGAATTCATTAACCAAAAATTCTACATGGAAGGGCCGGAAAGGACCGGTGGTGCTTATTATTATGGACGGAGTAGGCTGCGGAAAATACAAAGCGGGAGATGCTGTGGCGGATGCAAAGATGGATGCCCTTAATGCCATAATGGCCGCAAGTTCCCATACCCGCCTTAAGGCCCATGGAAAAGCAGTGGGGCTCCCCTCGGACGAAGACATGGGAAACAGCGAAGTAGGCCACAACGCCATGGGCTGCGGCCGGGTTTTTAATCAGGGCGCAGCTCTGGTATCACAGGCCATCGCCGGCGGAGCCATGTTTTCAGGAACGGCATGGAAAGAAATCATTGCCAATATTAAAAACTCCGGCGGCCAAAAACCAGCGCTTCATTTTATCGGCCTCTTCAGCGACGGCAATGTTCACAGCCATCTGGATCATCTAAAAGCCATGATCGTCCGGGCAAAAAAAGAAGGAGTAAAGCGGGTCAGGATTCATGTCCTTTTTGACGGCCGGGATGTGGGCGAAACCAGCGCCCTGGAATATGTGGATCCCTTTGAAGAATTCCTAAAAGAACATTCGGACAGCAGTTTTGACGCCAGGATTGGATCCGGCGGAGGCCGAATGTGGATCACCATGGACCGCTATGGAGCGGACTGGGAAATGGTCCGCCGTGGCTGGGAAACCCATGTTCACGGCAAGGCCCGGCCCTTTAGGACAACCAGCGAAGCGGTAGAAACCTGCCGGAAAGAAATTCCCGGCATCATTGATCAGGATCTAAAAGAATTTGTCATCGCCGGAGAAGACGGAAAGCCCATCGGAACCATAGAAGACGGCGATTCGGTGGTGTACTTTAACTTCCGGGGAGATCGTTCCCTGGAGATCACCGCCGCCTTTGAAGAAGACAACTTTGATAAGTTTGACCGGGGCCGGCGGCCCAGGATTTGCTATGCGGGAATGATGGAATACGACGGGGACACCCATGTGCCAAAGCGCTACCTGGTAAGCCCCCCGGCGATTGACCGGACCATGGGAGAGTATCTGGCCGCCTCCGGGGTGCGGACCCTGGCAATTTCGGAAACCCAGAAATACGGCCATGTAACGTATTTTTTTAACGGCAACAGGACCGGCAAATTCGACGAAAAACTGGAAGAATACGAAGAAATAAGAAGTGACGTGGTTCCCTTTGAACAACGGCCATGGATGAAATGCGCTGATATTGCCGACCGGGTTATCGAAGCGATCGGATCGGGAAAGTATGACTTTATCCGCCTGAACTTTCCCAACGGCGACATGGTGGGCCACACGGGAATTTACCAGGCCGTAATCTGTTCCATGGAGGGGATGGATCTTCAGTTGGGAAGGATCCGAAAAGCCGCCGATGATGCCGGAGCGGTGCTTCTGATTACAGCGGATCACGGCAATTCCGATGATATGTACGAACACGACAAAAAAACCGGGGCGGTGTCCCTCAAAACCGATGGAACGCCCAAAGCAAAGACCAGCCACAGCCTTAACCCCGTACCCTGTATGATCTACGATCCCGCTTATCAAAATGAATACCATCGCGGAACCGAAGGAACCCGCAGCGGCGACTTAAAAGAAGGGCTGGGAATCAGTTCCGTCGCCGCCACCTGCATGGAACTCCTGGGCTTTATCCCGCCGGAAGACTATGATCCATCGGTACTGAATATGAAGTAACTGCCATGCCCATACGGATACCCAAGGCCCTCCCTGCCTTTGATGCCCTAGTAAAAGAAAATGTTTTTGTCATGACCGCAGACAGGGCGGCTCATCAGGACATCCGTCCCCTGGAAGTGGCCATCGTCAACCTTATGCCCACCACAGTGGATACGGAAATACAACTCCTTAGGCTTTTAGGAAACACTCCGCTGCAGGTAAATATCACCCTCCTTTCCATGGGAAGCCATACATCAAAGAACGCTCCGCCGGGACATCTGGAAAAATTTTATGTTACTTCAAAAAAAGCCATGCACCGCCGCTTTGACGGGTTAATCATCACCGGCGCTCCGGTAGAAACCCTTACCTTTGAAGATGTAGATTACTGGGACGAACTAGCCCAGGTTATCGACTATTCGGCGGTCCATGTATTTTCCACCCTCCACATCTGCTGGGGCACTCAGGCGGGGCTGTACCGGCGCTACGGAATTGGAAAGGTTCCTTTAGAAAAAAAACTCTTCGGTATTTTTCCCCATGGCCTCAGTGAAGGCGAACGGCACACTTCCCTCTTCCGGGGTTTTGATGATGAATTCCTGGCCCCCCAGTCTCGGCATACCGAAAGCGATCGAAGGGCTCTAAAAAACTGCGGCGCCCTGAGGGTTGTCTCTGAAACGGAGGAAACGGGTCTCTTTATTGCCATAGCCCGGAACTGCCGGGAAATTTATGTTACCGGTCATCTTGAATACGATCCCCTGACCCTGGACCGGGAATACCGCCGGGACTTGAACAAGGGATTGAACATCGATGTTCCCAGAAATTACTATCCCGGCGGCGATCCTGCCCAGGATCCCCTGGTCCGCTGGCGGGCCCATGCCCACCTGTTCTTTTCAAACTGGCTGAATTTTGTATATCAGGGAACCCCCTATGATCTGGGGGAATTGTAATGGAAAAGCCCCGGTTTGTGGATGATATAGCCATCAAACATATCCTTACGGGGATACTGATCCGTTCACCGGTGGTTTCCGGTTTTCTAAAAGAAATCAAAACCCCCAAGCTGCCCTACAATGTAAGCCTGATTTCCGCCGCTAATATTTCCGGTTCCGGCACCTGTTTTGGAATACCCGTTTTTCCTGAAAAAAAACTATCATGGTACGGCCAGCCGGTGGCCATGCTCCTGGGACCGGATCCGGTTAAAGTCCGGGAACTGACAGAACGGTGTACGGTTCTGGCGGATCCGGACACCGCGGATTCGGCAGAAAATTCAAAAACGGTTATCGCCGAACGGAATTACAGTACCGGTTCCATAACAGAGGCCTTTGAAAAAGCCGAAACGGTGGTCGAAGGAAACTACCGGACAGGCCTTCAGGACCCATGGCCCAGTGATCCCCTGGGCGCCATCGCCCTGCCGGGACCGGACAATACCATGACTATCTACACTCCTACCCAGTGGCCCGGCCATGTCCGTTTTTCGGTCGCCCAGTGTCTTAATATCAAACCCGCCATGGTAGAGGTAGAAACTACCCGGCTGGAAATTCATCTGGATGGAAGGATATGGCCCCCTTCCCTCCTAGCCTGTCAAGCGGCGATAGGCGCCAGGGTCCGGGACAAGCCGGTACGGCTGATCCTCCGGCGGGAAGAAGATTTTCTCTTTTCCCCCAAAAGCGTGGGGGCGGAGATCCGCATCCAAAGCGCTCTGAACAAACAGGGAGTTATCCTGGGAACCAAGGTATGGGTCAACGCCGATTTTGGCGCCTTCGATGTCTTTGCCGGCGAAATCCTGGACCGCATTGCCCTGGGGGCCCTGGGGGCCTACAACCACAGAAGCGCAGCCCTGGAAGCCCGGGGCCATGTGAGCCCCATTCCTCCGGCGGGTCCCACCACCGGGTTCGGACTGGTTCAGGGCTTTTTTGCCGCCGAACGGCATGCTTCCCGGATTGCCGACACCCTTGAAGAAGACCCCGCCGAGTGGAGGAAAAAATTCTTTCTCCGCAAAGGAAAAAAACTGCCCCTGGGAACGGAGATCCGGAATCCGCCTACAGAAGAATTGATCTACACAGCGGAAACGATGAGCGATTACCGCCGAAAATGGGCGTCCTATGAATTGCTCCGTAAAAACCGGCGGGAAAATCTTTCCTCCGAACGGAATCCTCATGAACCCCTGCGGGGTATCGGCATTTCCCTGGCCTATCAGGGAAACTCCTTTCTCTATGATTACCGGGAACCGAAGGCTTTGAATGAAGGGGTGGAACTGACCCTGGAAAAAGACGGAATTTTGGAAATAAGGACGAACTACCCCTGGGGAGACAATCAAATCCACTGCTGGCGAATCCTCGCTGCAAAAATTCTTGGGGTGGAAACAATCCGGATTGTTTCCAGGACTGATCCCCAGGGGTCGTCAAAGCCGGTTCCCGAATCGGGACCTGCCTGTTTGTCCCGGGGCATTGCCCTTATTACTCCCCTTGTAGAAAAAGCCTGTATCGCCATCCGGAAACTGCGCTTCCGGGATCCCCTGCCCATCACAGTCCGCCGGAATTATCATCCTGCCAAAAGCCGTGCCTGGGAAGATCCTTCCTCCGAATCAGCTATCCCCATCGACGAAAACGCTCTGGCTTCTCTAAGCTGGGGAAGCACAGTGGTGGAAGCGGAAATCGATCCCGTGGCTTATACGCCCCGGATCCGGGGAATCTGGATGGCCATTGAAGGAGGAACGATCCTTTCAGAAGAACGGGCAAAAAAAAGCATCTGCGCATCGGCGATCCAGGCCCTTTCCTGGGCCATGGTGGAACAAGTCCGGTACCGGGAAGGCAAGATAGAGGGTGAAAGTGTCAGAACCTATCCGGTACCCCGGGCAGAAATAATTCCGGTAACGGTGGATTTCCTCTGGTCCGAAGGAAACCCGAGAGGAATTGGCGAACTCCCCTTTACGACTATCCCCGCCGCCTATATACAGGCCTTAACTCAAGCCATGGATCATCCTTTCGAATGCTATCCCGTAGATTCCGCCGGTATTTGGGGCCGGGGAGGAACGGCATGACCATACGGTTCATCCTGAACGGTGAAGATATGGAAATCAATGCCGAAGCGAACCAGCGGCTTATCGGTATATTACGGGAACATTTTGGGCTTATCTCTTCCAAATCGGGATGTCTAAACGGAAACTGCGGGTTTTGCTCGGTGATCTTTAACGGCGCCGTATCCCCCTCATGTCTGATCCCCGCTTTCCGCCTCCAGGGAAGCGAGATCATCACCCTGGAAGGTTTTTCCCAGCAGGATGAATACCAGGATATTGCCGCAGGCTTTGCCAGAATTGGAGTTGAAAGCTGCGGGTACTGCGACGCGGGAAAAATCCTGGCGGCGGAACTGCTTTTGGAACAGAATTTACAGCCCTCCAAAGAAGAATTTACCGCCGCCTTCCAGGGCATCCGGTGCCGCTGTACAGATGCGGAAAATCTCTACCAGGGAATACTAGCCGCCGGTTTTGTCCGGCGGCGGAGGATCTATGGCCGTACATAACCCTCGTCATGGAAATCCGCTGATTAAACAGGCAGTCCTGCGGCCCGGGAATTTCTCTGAATTGTTTTCCTTATGGCACCGCTTTCCCAATGCAGTTCCCTTTGCGGGGGGTACGGCCCTGATACGGGTGGGAAGCGATCCTGTCCGGGGGGCATCTCAGGAGCACCCGGAACTTCCCGAACACATTCTTTCCCTGGAACGGCTGGAAGATCTCCGTTCCATCACCAGAACTGAACGGTACCTGGAAATCGGCGCCATGGTCTATTTAAACGAAATTATCGCCCTGGGAAAGACCGTCCCCAGCGCTTTTTCTCAAACCCTCCAGGGTATCGCCGGCCCCCAGGTACGAAATCTGGCCACCCTGGGGGGCAATATCTGCATCGCCGGGGACGTAACGGCTCCTCTGACCGCCCTGGATGCCCGATACGAACTTCGCAGTGCCTCCGGAAGCCGCTGGGTCCCGGCCATCCGGTTTTCCACCGAACAAAAAAGCCTGGCCGAAGGAGAACTCCTGACCCGGATCCGAGTTCCTCTGGATGAATGGGAATCTGCCATTTACCGGAAATTTCAGATTCAGGAAGGAGAAGGAGGTGTCCTTATCATCCTGGTCCAAAACCAAAAAGACACCCTTACCAGGATCCAGGTGGTTTTTGCGGGAGAAGTCCTGCTTCGGGAAAAAGAAAGTGAATCATTCTTGCAGGGAAAAGCCCTTCCTCTGAACCGCCGGGACGTGGTTTACTACAGAAAATGCTGGGAAACCTACCTGGAAGGTCTGGAAAAACCAGGAATTCTGCTCCGGGCCAGGATTATCAATGCCGTCGAGTCAGGAATTTTAGATCTGGCCGATTAAGGACGATTTTACGGTTCATTGCAACCTTTTGGTTTTTATGGTATTTTATTCTTGAAAGCCTTTCTCCCTGCACAGAGCGTGTTTCGGCCGCCTGTGCAAGTCTGGCTGCGTATTTTCACCTAAGTACCGGGCATTTTTTTTATTCCCCATACAGCCTGGAAGGATGAGTTTTGTCCAAAGAAAGAACATCCCCTTCTTATACTATTCCAGCAAATCAATCTGAACGAAGTTTTCACTTCGGCAGCATAGTCAGTTCCATCATCATCCGGGAAACCATGCCCGGATCGCCGGAAGAATTTTTTGGCCTTTTGCGGAATCCGGCCATTACCGGCGGCATTAAGAATGCCATCGCTGTCTGTGACGAAAATACTGCCCCACTGGCCCGGAATCTGGGAATTCCCTGGCTGATCCTTCCTGCCGGGGAAAAAAATAAAAATTGGACATCCGTGGAAACCATCCTCCGCTTTGCCAAAACCGGGGGGCTGGGACGGGACGGTCTTTTTATCGGCATCGGAGGAGGAGTTGTCTGCGATCTTACGGCCTTTGCCGCTTCGATCTATATGCGGGGCGCCGTCCTGGCCCTGATACCTACAACCCTGGTCTGCATGGCGGACGCCGCTCTGGGGGGTAAAACCGGTTTTGATCTGGAGGAAATCAAAAACCTGGCGGGAACATTTTATCCCGCTGGAACGATCCTTATTGCCGCCGAAACCCTAAAGACCCTTCCCGGCAGGGAATGGAAATCGGGCATGGCTGAACTGATTAAGACCGCTATTCTGGACCAGGACCGGACCTTTACTTTAGCTTTGCTGGATGAATTCAGTAATCCGGCGCTTTTACAAAACCAGCCCGCGGCGATCCTTCCCCTTGTAAAAAAAACCCTGTTAATAAAAGGCCGTATTGTGGAGGAAGATCCCTGGGACACCAAAAAAACCCGGGCCCTCCTTAACCTTGGACATACCTTCGGTCATGCCCTGGAAAGCACCCTGGGGCTGGGTACCATTAGCCACGGCGAAGCGGTAGCCTGGGGCATAGCACGCTCCTGTGAACTGGGGCTGGCGCTGGGAATAACCCCCCCTGACCGGGCGGAGACCATATTCCAAATCCTTAAGGCCTGGGGCTATGACCTTGCGCTGCCGGAAGCTGCCGGAGAATTCATGGACAAAGGTACCGCCGGAAAATTCCGGGCCGCGTTGTTTTCGGACAAAAAGAAAAACGCCGGCAAACTCCGGTTTGTCGTGCCTGCAGCTTTCGGGGCAGTCTTAGTTGAAGAAAATGAGAGGGTTACACAATTCCTTGAATCCTTTATTTAGATTTTTTATCGCGCTATTTTTTATCTGCGCCTCTTCCCTTTCTGCCCAGAATGAACAGACCATTTACGTTATCCGAAGCATAAGCTATTCCATTGCCGGGAAAACAAAAGACTCTGCTCTGGAAAGGGCCGGCGAATTCAAAACCGGCCTGCGCATTGCCGGCAGGACAGCGCTGGATGAATACATCGGGGAAAAAATCAGGGTACTGAATAATATCCGGGCCCTGGAAGCAGATCGGAGTATTGTAAATTTTTCTTTTGGAGAAGCGGAAGAAGACGGAGCCGTACCGGTTTATCTGGAAATATCCGCGGCGGACAGCTCCAATCTGGTGATCCTTCCTGAACCAAAATACGATTCCAATTCCGGCTTTACCCTAAGCCTGAAAGCCAGGGAATATAATTTTCTGGGAACCCTCTCTCCCCTTAAATTGGATCTGGTTTGGGAGAGCGATGACAAGGACCGGAATTCCCTGGGGTTCGCCGTCGAACTGGCTCTGCCCTTTCAGGCCTTTGGCTATAATTGGACCTTTGTTTCACTTAACGAATTTTACTATTATCTTACCGGCGAACCGGCCTACGACAGAAATGTTCTGGGAATTGCCATGGAGCTTCCCGTCTCTTTTACCGCTTTTACCTTTGGATTTGAACAGGGGATGATAATCCATGAAGAAAACACCCCAAAAAATATCTATGAATATCCTCAAGACGAATATCACACCTGGTATCTGTACAGCAAACTCTATGTAAACTGGAAAATTCCCACCCCCCTCCATGCGGGAAAATTCGGCCCCGTTGTTTACATTCCCGGCGTGTACGGAGTCATTAACTATCAGCCCGGCGGCGATCTGGGGGATTACCGGCAGGGTCCCGGCGCAGGGATTAACCAGGAAATTGGTTTCGGCAGGATCGACTGGATAGGAAATTACCGGCAGGGCTTAAAAATTTCCATCCTAAATGACAACGAGTATAATTTTTTCCGCCGGGCCTGGATCAACAGTGTGGGACTCCAAGCCGAAGGACATTGGCGGATTTCGCAATTCTTTGGCATTTCGGGCAGGCTCCTATACACCAGATGGGTTAACGATTATTATGAAGAAGCGGGAGAAGTAATCCGGGGGTACAAGGACAACGAACTGGATGCAAAGGAAAGGCTGTCGCTGAACCTGGATTTTCCTGTTAGAGTGATCCGCTTTGTCCCCTCCGAATGGACCGGAAATCCAAAATACCGCTATTTTGATTTTGAGCAGCACTGGTCCCCCTTTATCGACCTGTTAATGATAGAAACTCCCGGCGGCTGTTACCGTTTTACGCCGGAAGACATTATTACCGGCATTGGTCTGGAGGTGATCACCTTTCCCCTAAAGTGGCGAAGTTTTTATATCCGGGCCAGTATCGGCTGGGATATGCGGGAAGCATCGCGGGCCGGCAGGCTTCCCTCCGGCATACACCGGGAAATATTTATTGGCCTGGGGCACTATTACTAATGGAAACAGACCGTAAACCAATTGTAACGCTGGAAAATATCTCCAAGAGTTATGCCATGGGCGAAGTAACCGTAGAGGCTCTAAAAGGAATTTCCATTGAACTAGCCGGAGGGGATTTCATTTCTGTGGCGGGTCCTTCCGGATCGGGAAAAACCACCATGATGAATATCATCGGCCTTATCGACCGGCCCAGCGGAGGCAGTCTGAATATGGACGGGCAGAAGACGGACAGCCTGAACCGCCGGGAATTAACCAGGCTGAGGAGAGAATTTATTGGTTTTGTTTTTCAGTCCTTTAATCTTTTGCCGGTCTTAACGGTCTTTGAAAATGTGGAGCTCCCCCTCCTTATCGGGGAAAGTTCTTCAAAAAAATCCTCAAAAAAAGAACGGAAAGATCGGGTAGAATATTTTTTGGAAGAAGTGGGGCTTGGGGACAGGAGGAATCACAAACCGCCGGAGCTTTCCGGGGGACAACAGCAGAGGGCGGCCATTGCCCGGGCCATGGTTACCAAGCCCCGGCTGATTATCGCCGATGAACCGACAGCAAACCTGGATTCTGTCAACGGAGAGCGGATCCTGGAATTGATGAAAAAAGTGAACCGGGAAGAAGGCACCACATTTCTCTTTTCCACCCATAATCCGGAAATCTGGAACATGGCGGATCATGTTCTTTTTCTCCGGGACGGGGAACTGGAATCGGAGCAAAAAAAATGACCTGGCGGCTTATTTTCCGTAATATCATAAGAAACCGGAAAAACTCACTGGTTATTTTTCTGCTCATCACTGTGATCACCGCCGTCTTTTTTATCGGCAACAGCATCATAGGCCAGGCCAATGAGGGTTTAAAGAAAACCTATGTGGAAAGCCTTACCGCCGATGTGGTGATACAAAAAAACAGCGATATGAGCATGAATCTTTTTGGCGCCAATTCGCCGGTAATAGACAACTATGTGGCGATCCCTGTCCTGCCCGCCTATGATCATATTTCGGCGATCCTGGCCGCTGAAAAAGACATTAAAAACTATACAACCCAAATCTCGGGCCAAGCGGCCATGAAAATACCGGAAATAAGCGATCGTAACGAAGGAGTTTTGATCTGCGGCGCCGATCCGGAAAATTATTTTGACTGCTTTCCCGGTATCATAGTCGAAGAAGGAAGATTCCTGGAAAGCGGAGAAAACGGAGGCATGATCACCGCCGAACGGGCCGATAGGCTGGAGCGGGAAACGGGAATGCGGCCCGCTATCGGCACTCCCCTGCTTTTTAGTTCCGCCGGGGAAATCAGTTTTCGAATCCGGGAAGCGCCTCTGACGGGGATCTACCGTTATCAAAACCCGGGTCAGTTTATGAACGAAATCGTCATTGCCGACCCCCAGACGGTACGGGTCCTTATGGCGGTTCAGGTTGCTACCGCCCCGGCGGATGAAGCGGATACCATTCTTTGGGATCCTGCCCTTGATTTTGATTCTGCCGGTACGGGTATCGAAGAATATACCGAAGAGGGTTTTAATCCGGAAGATTTAATGAATTTTTTAGGAACACAAGAAAACTCCGCCGATGTGGAACTGACAGGAGGGGACTGGAATTTTATCCTAATCAGGCTTAAAGAAGGAACCGTCCCCTCTTTCTTTATCAATGCGCTTAATAAAAAACTGGAACCTTTTAATGTATATGCCGCAGGATGGCGGACCGCCGCGGGGACATCGGCAATCATGCTGCTTTTGATACAAAGTTTTTTTAACATCGGCGGTTTATTAGTCAGCATCGCCGGCGTTATCGTGGTGGTAAATATCCTCCTTATTTCCGTATTCCGCCGGACCCGGGAAATTGGAACACTGCGGGCCATCGGCGCAGCGGATACCCAGATCCGGTTTCTTATCATGGGCGAAAATTGTTTTTTGGCCTTCATCGCCGGCATGACAGGAGTCCTGGGAGGAATACTCTTCCTTAGAGTAATTAACTCCATGGGCATTACCATACCAAACGAACTGGTCGCTTCGTTATTGGGGGGCGGCGTCCTCCGGATCGGCTTTCTGCCGGGAACCGCCGCTGCTTCCTTTTGCATCGCCCTCATTCTGGGGGCCGCAGCATCGGTATTCCCGGTGGAAACGGCGGTTCGCATCGATCCAATTATTGCGGTAAGCCAGGGATGAGATACCCGGTTTTTTTTAAAATGGCTTTCCGGTATTTTTGGCGTTACCGGCGGCGCTATCTTTTTCTGTTCATGGCCCTTGGTTTTGGATTCGGAGTTCTTACGGTGGTCAGTTCCTTAAAAGACAGTATGAAAGAAAACCTGTACCTTTCCGCCCAGTCCCACTATGCAGGAGACATAGTCGCCATGGGAAACGAACCGGGGGAGTTCTACCATCTGACCAAAAACGAACAGAATGCCATTTTTGCCTCCGCAGAAAAAGTCAATCTTGATCCTTCTTCAGTTGCCGTCAGAACCACCATTTATTCTATGAAGAACGGATCCCTTTTTTTTAATGGTAATGTCCTGGCGCTTAAATATGTCGTGGGCGCCGACTGGGAGGGAGAAAAAAACTATTTTGAACAGCTTTCCTATATTGATCCCCCTGCCCCATTTGACGACACTTCGATACTGCTTTCCCGGCCCATTGCCCAGGAATTGGGAGCCCGCCAGGGAGACAGCATAACCCTGGAAGTATTGACCGTATCGGGCCAAAAAAATACCGGAACCTTTGTTGTTTCCGGCATCGCAGAGGACTCAAACTTTTTCAGTTATTATAAGGTTATTATTTCGAGGCTGACCATGAACCGTCTGATTGGCTTTGCCGACGAGGACTGTTCTTTAATTGGATTCTATCTAAAAAACAAAAACACGGTTGAACAAAAACGGGAACTTTTGTATGCCGATCTGAAAACAAGGACCAGGACCGCTCCCCTGGTATACGATCGAAATAGTTTTAGTACCGAACGAGACAATGATAAAAGCGGAATACGGATTTTTTTATTAACCCTGCCGGTATACCTTTCCGAAGTAGCCCAGTTAATGGATGCCATCGATCTTGCTTCGTATGTGCTTTTTATCATGATATTGGCAATTATAACGGTAAGCGCCGCCGTTACCTGCCGGCTGATTCTTCACGAACGGACCAGGGAAACGGGGACACTGCGGGCCCTGGGATTTTATGAGGCGGATTTACGGTTTATTCTAAAAACAGAACTATTTTTAGTGAGCCTTTTTTCCATGGCCGCAGGGTTTGCTGCGGCCATGCTTATAAACCGGTTTTTGTCCCTGGTGTCCTTTAGCGGGATACCAGGCTTTGAGATATTTATGCAGGACGGAAGGCTTACCGCACGTTACTTGCCTGGTACTATTGTTGTTAATATAATAATGGCAAGCGCGGCTCTTGCCGCGGCCATTGGGGGTCCCATATTCCGGCATTCCCGGAACCCCCTGCCCGATATGCTTTCAGGAGGGATACATTGACCTTTTTCCGTAAAATTCTTCTCTTGCTCATTTTTTTCCCGCTCTCCACTCTGTGGTCAATCACCGATCAGGAATTGCTCCGCAAGGCGGACAGCCTTGCCAGCTATATGGACACGGATTTTTCCGCCGAATACACAATAATTCAGGAAAAACCCGGCCAAAGCAGGACCAAAACCGTGGCGGGAGTTTTCCGCCGGGATGCAAAAGAAACCTATGTCATCGTCATCATGGAACCGGCCATAAACAAGGGTCAGGGCTATTTAAAACAGGGTAAAACTCTATGGTTCTACGATCCGGGAAGCAAGCGCTTTAATTCCACTTCGAGCCAGGAACGGTTCCAGAATACCAGCGCCAGGAATTCCGATTTTACCCGGTCCACCCTGGCCCAGGATTACCGGATAAGCACCGGTGCCGATGCCGTACTGGGCCGTTTTAAATGCCGGATCCTTTCCCTGGATGCAGCGGCCAACGATATGACTTATCCTAAGATGAAGATATGGATCGACGAAGACGGCCTGGTCCGCAAGACCGAAGATTACAGCCTTTCCGGCCAGCTCCTGCGGACTTCCGCCATTGCCGATTACTGGCGCATTGGGAACCGGTATGTACCAAAACAGATTATTTTTGTGGATGAACTGCGGGGAGCCCATATTAATGGAACCTTTGTAAACGAAAAAACCCAAATAACCATTACCAAACCTTCGTTTAATAAACTGGCGGACTCAATTTTTTCTAAAACTTTTTTGGAAACCGTAAGCCGTTGAAAAAAACCGCTATCCTGTTTTTTCTCCTGTTGTTTGTCCTGGCTTTCCTTTGGAGCCAGGACGGCGGCTGGACTATCGACTCTATTTTTGACGAACCTTTTACCGAAGAGCCGGAGGAACCGGACGACAGCCTGATCAGCTTTCGGGACAAATTTCTGATGGAAGCAGCCTATGGTTTTATCGGCGGTTTTGCCCCCGGCTGGTCAGAGGCTCCCTGGTACGAAGAAGAAGGGGAATACAGCTACATCCTGGGCGCCAGAATGGATGCCCTGTTGAGCATGAAGCTCGCCTTGTCCGATGTTCTTTCGGTAAAAAACTCCTTTCTTTTTTCTGTTCCCGAAAAAGACTGGTTTACCCTAAAGGAATTTTACTTTGAATACAACTTTTTAGATGTGGCTTTTGTGCAGGCAGGACTCTGCGAAATTGCCTGGGGTATTTCTCCTTTTTTTCCCTATACGAACCTTCCATCACGTATTCCAACTTCAGAAAAAACGGGAGACGCCTATTTAGGCAGGGTGAGGATACCCATTGGCATAGGGGGCCTGGAACTGCTTGGCTTAACCAGGCCAAAATATTTGGACGCGGTGAATTCTCCTTCTATTAATGAAATATCCTACGGCGCAAAATACAATCTTGCCTTCGAAGGGGCCGATATTAACGCCGGCTTATTGTACTACAAAGATATGCCCCTGCGATTTTTTGTCTCCTTAAAAACTACCCTGGGCAACACGGAACTGTATGCCGAAGGACTTGCCGCCGTTTCTTACGAAACCTGGGACGAAGCTTGTTTTTCCGGCAGCTTTGGTTTTCTTAAGGATTTTTTTAAGGGCAGCCTTACCTTGACGGGGGAAATTTTTTACAACGGCGAACCCGATTCCTACTGGTGGAGACCCAAGACCGATATTCTGGACGAAGATGCGGTTGATTTATTTACGGGCCTAAACGGCGCCATGGCTTTTATCATCCGGCCCGGCATCATCGGCATGAGGATCTTTGGACAATGTTTATATACATACGAAAAAGAGTCCTTCTGGCTGGTGCCGGGAATAAGCATAAAACCGGGAGATCTTTTTACGATTTCCCTTTCGGCTCCCATGGCCCTGGGCAGACGTTACGATAAAAATGAGAATCGTAATTATTACCGCAGCAATGGGGACAAGGATGACCGTCCCTTTAGCATTGTATTGGGCATTACCCTGAACAGAAAAGTCCGGTACACCCTGTAGACGTTACGAAATGCCTGACGAAGAAAACTGGTCGCTGATAATAAAACCCCGGCGCAGACTTTTTGATCTGCAGATCCGCGAAATAATCCGCTACCGGGATTTGATTTTTCTCTTCGTGAAACGGGATTTTGTAACACAGTACAAACAAACTATCCTGGGCCCCTTGTGGTTTATTATTAACCCTTTAATCTCTACGGTTATGTATACCTTTGTATTCGGAAGGCTGGCAAATATCGGAACCGACGGCATTCCCTATACTCTTTTTTACTATTCTGGGACCATGCTTTGGACCTTTTTTTCCGGCTGTTTTAGCGACTCCTGCAATGTATTTATCACCAACGCCCCCATTTTTGGCAAAGTATATTTCCCCCGGCTGGTGGTCCCCATAAATTATGTGTTCAGTAACAGCATCAAAGTTCTTGTCCAATTTGTTCTGCTTTTAGGCGTTTTTATCTACTATCTTGTTGTCGAACCTTTGATCCAGCCCTCGCCTCTTATGTTTCTTTTTCCCTTGATCATAATCTGGCTGGCCGCCATCGGCGTTGGGATGGGAATTATTATTTCTTCGTTAACCACCAAATACCGGGATCTGAATAAACTGGTTTCTTTTGCCCTTAACCTAGCCATGTACGCCACACCGGTAGTATATCCTCTTTCGGAAATTCCCAAAAAGTTCGGATGGGTAGCCTATGCAAACCCTGTTTGCGCCCCCATAGAACTGTTTAGGCTTTGGTTCTTTGGATCAGCTTCTATCGACAGGAACATGATCCTCTTCAGCCTTGGCGGGACTGTTTTTTTGGTAGTTTTCGGACTAATCCTATTTAACCAAAATGAACAGAATTTTATTGATGTGGTTTAAATAATAACAGCGCCGGCTCGCACAATACAACAGGGATAATAATGGAACTCATAACCGAATCTTTTGAGAAAGCACTAATAACTCTGAAAGAATCATGGGCAGAATACCAAAAAGATATTTCCAATACATTCATACGGGATTCTGTTATTCAGCGGTTTGAATACACCTTTGAACTATCACATAAAATTCTTCGGCGGTTTTTATCCGAAACCGAATCAAGCCATGCGGAAATTTCTGAAATGTTTTTTAATGATATAATACGCCTTGGCTGCAAACGGGGATTACTTTTAAATGATCTTGAAACCTGGGATAAATACCGCAAATTCAGGAATGTAACAAGCCATAACTATGACGAATTCAGTGCGGAAGATATTATAGCGATAATACCTTTGTTTATTGAAGATATTGATTATGAACTTCAAAAAATCAAGGAAATATCGAATCAACAAACTATTTTACTGCACATCGACGAGAAACATACAAATTTAATTGTTTCAATAATACAAAAAAATTCAGAACTTGAAGGCTGTTCGGTATATTTTTACGGATCCAGAGTTCAGGGAAAAGCAGCAAAATACTCAGATATTGACATTGCCATTGATTATCAGGGGAACCCGGTTCCGGATATGCTTAAACAAAATATTTCTTCTTTATTTGAAAAATCGATTCTTCCGTATAGCGTTGATATAATTGACATAAACGCTGTTTCACCGGTATTTCGGGCGAAAATCGAAAAAGACTTTGTCAGGATAATATAGGTTTTGTATGTGCATATCGGCCGGAAATAGCAGACAGGATTTGGCCAAAAAGCAAGAGGTGTCATTTTGATTTTGCCCTCGCAGTATGACGAAAAGAACCTCTACCCCTGCTAATGGAATGAACAAAATATTCGATATAAAAATTTTTCTTAGATAAAAAAAGAGATGCTTTTTGATTCTAACAGCCTTAAAAAAAGATGCTTAAACAAAAAAGATATGCGTAAAAACGATTGGAGAAGTTTCAATATAAAAACAGCCAAAAGCAAGGCCATGTGCAATAATTTTTGCCAATTTGATGCCGTCTTTATTCCAACGAAGGACCAAAAATTACGCGTTAGCGAACAGTTAACACATTTAGCCGAATTTGACATCTCTAAAAATATTTTTATTGTTCCTTCAGAAATGGATGATGCTCCTGATAAGCTGCCGCTGTTTTGTTCTAATTTACTGGTCCCTTTTTTATGCTTTAAAGATAATTATTCTTTCAGCGGAACTGCCTGGGATCTTCCCTGCAAAAGAAATTTTGCCATAAATTATTCCATAGCCCGTAAATATAATAAAATATTATTGCTTGATGATGACATCCGCTTTATCAAAAAAGAAATGGTATATTCGCTGATTAATTCTTTGGATAATTTTTGGATTTCAAGCTGTTTTTCGACAATGCGCATTGATACATCATTAATTGGGGAAATTGCCATAAACTGCGGAAAGAAACATATTAATTTTTTAAGCGGAAACTGTCTTGCTGTTAATCTATGCTTTTTTATTCCATATTTTCCTAATATTTATAACGAGGATTGGCTGGCCATAATACCTGCGATTTTGGCTAAAACTGCTGTTCTGGCCGGGCCTGTAATACAACTTGATAAAAATATAGAAAATTGGACTAAAACAGCATCTTTTCAGGAATTTGGCGAACTAATTACCGATGAAATCTATGATCATCTTTCCCGTGATTTTAAAATACCTAGTTTAGAAGGATTATTTAAAATTATTCTTGATAAAGCCTTATGGGAAAAAGCGATTGCCGATAGATACACATGGTTAAATTATTTATTAGCAACAGATCACTGTGAAAAAACACAAGCAATTATAAGCGGCGCCCTTAGTTCTTTAGCAAATATTACAGCCAAAAATTGCATAGATTTTTTAAACAGATGGAAAAATAAAATCTTGCTATAAAAGGCTAAGTCTATGAAAGAAGAACTTGTAACAATAAAAACTTTTGACGGATTTGATTTAAAGGCAGCAATACTTTTGCCTGAAAAAACTAATAAAATAGCTGTCATGTGCCATGGAATCACCTGTAACAAAGAAGAATATTTAGGTATGTTTAATATTTTGGCAAAAAAACTTTCTGAATATAATATTGGATCACTGCGATTTGATTTTAGGGGACATGGAGAAAGTTCAGGAGTTGATTTAGATTTTGATGTTGTCTCCCAATTAATAGATTTAAAATCAGTGATGCACTGGATTAAAACAATAAAAGGGTTTCTGAATGCATCCTTAAGTTTTGTCGGCGCAAGTTTTGGCGGGGCCCCCGGCATAATTGCTCAAAATAAATTTAAATACTTTGACTCCATAAGCCTTTTTGCACCCGTACTTTCTTATTACGAAACTTTTGTACACCCGACAACCAAATGGGGGATTGAAAATTTTAATTCAAAAGCCTGGGAGGAATCAAAAAAGAACGGGCATCTATTATTAGATGGAAATTTTAAAATCAGCACAAGGCTGCTGGAAGAATTCCTGCTAATTGACCCCCTTGAGACTATAAAAAATATTACTATCCCTATTCAGATTTTTCATGGAACAAAGGATGATTATGTACCCTGCAAAATTGCAGAAACGCTTGCAAATCAATATCCTCATTTTAGCATTAATATTGTTCCTGATATGGGACATGGTTTATATATTGACGGAGATGATGATGGCAATACAAAAGATTCTAAGCAAATTCAGGATAACTATTTTGAACTAACAAGGCAATTTGTACATGAAGCATAAAATTCATATTGGAAAAAATACCGTAATTAACGCTAAACCCCGTCCGCTGTCAGGGTATATTAGAGAAAAAGAAACAGCCGGACGATTGAAATACGGAAAAAATGTTTGGATTGGTTCCGGCTGTGTAATAAGCACATGTATTACACTAGGCAACAATGTAATTATTTCAGACGGAACTTATATAGAAGACAATGTAACCATAGACTCTGATTCTATTTTAGTTTATAAATGCCTGGTATGTGCGGATACCAAAATTGGCAAGAATTGCGTTATTGGCGGCTTTATCGGAGAAAATACTATAATAAAAAATAACTGCAGAATTTTTGGAGAAATTGTACATAAACATTTAGATCCTTCAAAAAATTGGGATGCCCCTGATTCAGCAGAAAAAGGACCCGTAATTTTTGACAATGTTTTTATTGGATTTGGGGCAAAAATAACCAAACCTGTTGAAATTGGCAGTAATTCTTATATTCTGCCAAATTCTATCGTATCCAAGGATATTCCCCCCTTCCATATTGCAAGGGGTATAAACGAAATATTTTATTACAAAGAATGGAAAGGGGGACTTTCAAAATCTAACTTTTTTAATAAAGAGGCCGGATTTGTCTGAACTAAGCTTGTTTATCACGGCCATATCTATTTTTATTACTTCTATTTCTTTGCTGTTTCCTATTAAAAGCATATTTTCCGAACTAAAAGTAAGGCATATAAGAAAAATATTTGGATTTAAAAACGGCGATACGGTGATTTTAGTTTGTTCTGAACTGCCAAAACCATTAAACCGCCAACTGGTTGAAAAAAGGGAATTTATTTATTTAATGAAATATGGCGACCTTGATGCCTGGGTCGAATATTTGCTCTCTATGATAAGGACCTTTCCAAGGGTTAATTTCGAAGTGCAGTCATCCGGCGAAGCTCTTATAAATAAACTTAACCTGGATACCCATATTGCGCTTATTGGAGGGCCTGACTATAACAAACTGACAGAATATTTTATAGATAACAAAATGACAAGGTTTTCTTATGCTGAAATTAACGGTGAAATTACACTCGTTGACAAAATAACTAAAAAAAATTATTTTTACACAACATTGGAAAAAGACTATGGATACATAGAAAAATTTTCAAACCCCTATAACCGCAGTAAATGGGTATTCATATTCGGCGGCTGCCATACTATAGGCGTAACAAGTGCAGTAAAATTTTTTTCCGCCTTTTCCAATGGAAAATCTAAAATCTCTAATGTGGCGTTAAAAAACGCAGAAAGTGTAATAAAGAATAAAAATATTAATATTGCGAATTTTGCCCTGCTTATTAATGCCGCTAAGATAGGATCAACAATAAGTTATCCATGTTATGAAAATAATTTAATTGATATCCAAAATTAAACGGCCATGTCCGCAAGATTATTATGTAATATTAACTTAAGAAAAAACTATGGGCATAACAGAGCAGAAAAAAATGCTATCATAGAAGCCGCAGTAAACGTTGATCCAATGCAAAAGTTTGGCTTTTCGGTTCCCGGAAATCTAAGCCTAAAAAGGCTTTTATATTCATTTGAGAATTGTTATAAAATTGGTTTATAAGGATAGTTTTAAAAATACTTTGGAAAAACCGGAAAAAAAGCACCCGTTTTTTCTTGGCCGAAAATAATACCGATTTCGGACGCGGTTTCTATGTTACCCCTTTAAGCTATATTTGCAGAGAGGCACCGTAATGACAGCCAATAAAATGCTGCTCCAGCGAAAATATGCAAGGGTAATTTCTGCCTACGCTAATCTGAAAAATATATCTCTTAGAGAAGCAATGGAAGTTTTTTATAATTCAGAAATTTACAAGGAAATGCGCAATGGCATTTCATATATGCATTGCCGCAGCGATGGGTATCTTGCAGAAGAAATGTTATCAAATGTCTAGTACAGCCATTAAAGTTGAACATCTTTCAAAAATGTACCGCCTGGGAGTGATTAACAACGGAACATTATTCAGGGATATACAAACATGGATAGCCCTGAAACGGGGAAAAGAAGATCCCCATTCAAAAATAGGGGAAAACAAATATTCCGGCGACAAAGATCATTTTTGGGCATTAAAAGATTATAAAATTTTATAAAAATGAAAAGCATTTGAAATGTTATGCGAAAAATAAAGAGTAATAACATGAGAACTGCCCCCCCCAGTCAGAAACCGGCGGAAAATTGATTATAGCGCTTTTTAGCGGCTTGGGCAATCAAATGTTTCATTATGCATTTTATAAATATTTAACTAAACAGGGCTTCAATGTTTATCTTGATAAAAAATCGCCAGTAAGCCGAAACCAACATCAAAAACACGAAAGTTATCGTCTTGATTATTTTCGATTGGAAAATATTAAATATGCCAATAAAGATGATATTTTAGAATTTATTCCCAAGGCAAATGAGCTCTATTCAAAACCATTTTTTGTTATAATTAAAACAGAAAAAATATATACACTTTTTAAAGTATTTTTTTACAAGTTAATTATAAAATTACGATTGGAACGCAGAAAACAGAATTATTTTATTGAATGGGATAAGTCAGGAAAAGGCAAGGATTTTTATCGAAAAATGCTTGGCAAAAATACCCGAGCTTACATGGTTGGACGTTTTCAAGAACACTATTATTTGAAAAATATACGGGATGCCTTACTGGATGATTTTGCATTCAAACAAGAAATACCGGAAACAGTTAAAGAATATTATTCTAAAATTATCGAAAGCAATTCTGTTTCGATTCATGTTAGACGAGGAGATTATATTGGGATTAAAGAATTCGATATATGTTCATTAAAATATTATAAAAATGCGGCAAGTTATATTTCAAAATTAATTAAAAATCCAGTTTATTTTATTTTTAGCGATGATATTGAATGGATAAAAATAAATTTTACATTTTTGGAAAAATACATAATAGTTGATAATAACAGATTTGATAATTCAGATTATTTTGATTTATTTTTGATGACTAATTGCAAACATAATATAATTCCAAACAGCACTTTTAGCTGGTGGGGTGCATGGTTGAATCAGAATCCAAATAAAATAGTAATATGCCCTGAGAAATGGAATGGATTTAATTATGTTAATACTGATGAAATATGCCCCCTTGAATGGAAAAGAATAGACACGCATTAAATATTGGCATTTCTTATAACAGGATTATAAATTTATTTATCTGCTGTTGCAATAATTAAATTCATGGGTATTGATAATATGGAAAATGAAAACTTTTTAATGAGGTTATCTCAATATTTATTTTGGGATTGCAATATAGCAATGCTTAATCCAAATGTTGACAAAAAAATAGTATTAGAACGTATTTTTCAAAAGGAACTGAAAAAGATGAAAAGGAAATTTTCGGATTTTATGATAAAAAAACAATGAAGAATACTGTTCTTAAAATAAAATATTTTGATAAAAAAACCGGGTATCAGGAAAAACAACAATGTTAGTATCTGTAAAACTGAGGAAATTATGCTAACAAATGACATTATTCAAAAACTAGAAAATTTGGAAACCGGTTATTATCTTAGAAGCGATACATATTTGGAAAATACGTTGTTAGATAAGAGATATCTTGCCGAAGAAATGTTAACCAGTGTCTGACACTGCCATCCAAATTGAACACCTCTCCAAAATGTACCGCCTGGGAGTAATAAATAACGGCGTGTTATTTCGGGACATTCAAACATGGATAGCATTGAAAAGGGGCAAAGAAGACCCGCACTCTAAAATAGGGGAAAACAAATATTCCGGCGACAAAGATCATTTTTGGGCATTAAAAGATTTAAATTTTTGCGTACAACAGGGGGATCGTGTAGGTATAATCGGAAAGAACGGCGCCGGCAAAAGTACCCTGCTAAAGATACTTTCCCGCATTACTGTGCCAACCGAGGGAACGATAAAAATAAAAGGGAAAGTCGCAAGCCTTTTGGAAGTAGGCACCGGATTCCACACCGAATTAACCGGCAGGGAAAACATCTACCTGAACGGAGCGATCCTGGGGATGAAAAAACGCCGTATAACAGAAAAACTGAACCAGATTATTGAATTCAGCGGCATTGAGCATCATATAGACACGCCGGTTAAGCGTTATTCCAGCGGTATGTTCGTACGCCTTGCTTTTGCCGTAGCCGCCCACCTGGACAGCGACATATTAATTGCTGACGAAGTGCTTGCTGTAGGAGATGCGGAATTTCAGAAAAAGGCACTGGGAAAGATGCAGGATTTGAGTACCGGGCAGGGACGAACGGTGCTGTTTGTTAGCCACAATATGGGGGCGGTAAGGAATCTTTGTAATAAAGGGATAGTGTTGGAAAAAGGACTTGTCAGAGAGACATCGGAAAATATTGAAAAGTTAACTTCCGATTATTTAAATAATTTTGAAGTTAATACAAACTCAAATAAATGGATAAATAATGGGGAAATTAGTGATCCCTGTTTTACTCCAATAAAAATGGAACTTCAGGAAGAAGATGGTACAAAAATATCAGCCAGTGTTTCAGCAGACAAAAATTACAGAATCGAATTGTCTTTTGAAGTTAACGAAATTAATCCAAATTTAGAATTTCATTTAATTTTTTCTACTATTGAAGGTGATCTATTGTTTACGACTAGCCCTTTAGATTATTTTGAAAATTATAAACTTTCTAAAGGAATAAATACTATTTATTGCAAAATTCCAAAGAATCTTTTTTATATACGAGAGTATATTGTTTCACTTGGATCAAGTATCCATAATGTTAAGTGGGTTGTAAATCCTTATGCAAATGATATTGCTATATTAATTAATGTGGCATCAAAAAATATATTTCACACATACGGTCTTTCGTCTGCACTAATTGCGCCTCATATAGAATGGCAGGCATCTTAAAATGATTAAAAAAATCCCAAATTATTTTAGTCACAGCGATGATCGCGGCAGCATTAATGGCATCATTAATACCGGTACATGGGAAGAAATGAATTTAATTTCTTCTATAGCAGGAACTGTCAGGGGAGGACACTATCACAAACATACAACAGAAGCCTTTTATATTCTGGAAGGTAGAGTAAAAATAAATACCAGAAACATTCATGACTCTAATAATCACATCCATGAAGAGACTGTCCATTCTGGTGATTTTTTTATCATAGAACCGTTTGTTTTACATACATTTACTGTTGTCAAAGATGCAAAGTGGCTTAATCTCTTATCAAAAAAAATGAATGATATTGATAAAGATTTTTTTAGGGAATAATAAATGAATATCGGATTTTTTATTAAATGGGATAAAGATTCTTTTAATTCAAAAGGTAACGTTATTGGAGATGAATTACTTGGTCTTTCCATGATAAAATACCTCCGCAAGATTCCCGGCGTTACTGCTGATCTTTACGCTCCTAATTGGCTGCCGAAAATTAAACTTGATGTTATGATCTACTTAAATGATACTCCGCCAAATAACCAATGGGCAGAAAAACATGTCTTATATTTACAAAACGCTTACCTTATTGGCGGCGATACAGCATTAAAACAATTTTCAAAGATTGGTTACTCCGGATTCCTTTTTTATTCCAAAAAATTATTTGATATGCATAAAGAATCAGGGGGAGACGGTATTTATCTGCCCTTTGGCGTTGATGTAGAGGAATTTTATCCGCGCCAGCCGGATTCAGCATATATATTTGATTGCGCTTATATCGGAAATGATATAAAAGGCAAAGAACGCACTGAACGTTTTATTATTCCGGCAATGCATTGCAAATTTGGCTTGTATGGCAATTGGCCAAAATACAGCTATACATGGAAGCAATACATTAAGATATTATTGGGAATAAAAAAACGGCATGAAACTTATCAACAACGTCTTGGTAAAATATCAAAAGGCAAAATTCCGCAGGAAGACGTGCCAAAGTTATACAGCAGCGCAAAAATAAACTTGAATTGTACTGCTCAGGATTGTGTAGATATGGATGTAATTACACTGCGAACTTTTGAGGTTCTTGCCTGTAAAGGGTTCCTGATTACCGATAAAGTACCACTTGCCGAAGAACTACTTGCTGGCTGCGTTGTATTTACTGACGGCGGTAAAGATCTAAGAAAAAAAATCAAATATTATCTTAAGCATGAAAACGAAATGCAAGATATTGCAGAACGAGGCTATCAATATGTTGTTAAACATGCAACTATCGAAGCACAGGTTAATAAATTATACGATTATCTGATGAACTTATCTTGAGGAAATAAATAATGAAGATTGTTTTTGCAAATCCACCTGTTTTTCGTTGGAAAAACGATTCTCCAAGAAATGACTTGCGATTAATAATTCCACGCATGGCTTTAGCTTGCAGTCCTTATCGCGGTTTAAGACGAATTAGTAGTTTTTTTATTAAACATAATAAAAATGTCCGTTTTGGTGTACGTGCCGGTTCTCGCTGGCCCTGGACCATGAGCACTCCATTAAAAAAAGGAGCTCCATATCCATTTTTTATGGGATACAGCGCTGCTTTACTGCGGTCAAAAGGTTTTAACGCTACTATTATTGATTATGTAGCACGGAACAATGTATCTTATAAACAGTTTATTGCCGAAGTAAAAGCTGAAAACGCGGATATTGTTGTTTTGGAATGCTCTACTCCTACTGTTGATATCGATCTATGGATGGCAGAAGAAATCGCACGTTTTACCAGGGTTGCACTTGCAGGGCCGCATATTACTTCAAATTACGAACAAATGTCGCAGGCGTATCCCTTTGTAACATTCTGGCTTAAAGGAGAGTATATCGCGAGTTCTCTAAAAATGGCACAAACGCAAACAACTGGGGTGTATGAATCAGAAGTTATCCGTGATTTAGATTCAATACCCTTTCCTTTTCGGGATTATAATGGAGGGCATAATTATTATGATCCCACCATGCCGACACCTGAACCGCAGCTACAGATTTATGCTTCAAAAGGCTGTCCATTCCAATGTACCTTTTGCCTTTGGCCTCAAACCATGTACAATCGGGTAACTGCGTTAAGGGAGCCGGGCAAGATTCTGGAAGAAATTAAAGAAAATGTCCGACAGTTCGGGTATAAAAGCATTTTTTTTGACGATGATACTTTCAATATAGGTGAAGATAGAATATCAAAACTTTGTGATGGTTTAAAAGATTTAGGACTCCCATGGACTATGATGGGACGGCTAGACTGTTCCTCCAGTCGGTTGTTTGACAAAATGGTATCTTCAGGATGTGTAGGTATGCGTTTTGGAATTGAAACCTTTAATCTCGATGTGCTTAAGAGTATTAAAAAAGGAATAGAACGAGTTGATTTTCGGCAAACACTAACATATCTGGCAAAAAATTATACGGAGCTTATGCTTCATTTAACCATGATGCGTGACATACCCGGACAAAATGAAGCAATTCATACCGAGGATATGCAAATCCTGAAAGATCTTGGATTTACAACAACGGACATGCGCCGAAGTTATCAGCTTTCACGATGCGCCCCATTCCCCGGTACGGAAATGTATAACGACCTGATAAAATCAGGTCATGGCGAGACATTGGATGATTTTTCCAAATATGACGGCGGTCAGGAAACTGTTACTAAAGAAGTTAAATGAAACCAAAAGTAAACATTATCGGCGTTGAAGGTTTCATCGGTTCCTATTTATACAAGGATTTACAAGCTTCTTGTATTATTAATGGAACTTATTTTAATCACAAAACCGAAACAGCTAATTTATATCTTGATATAACAAAGCATGACATACTGCAAGACGTATTGTCACAATTTGATGATTCAATAGTAATACTGTTAAGCGCTTCCAAAGATGTTAAAAAATGTGAAGAGAGTTATGAATTCGCGTATCAGATAAACACTCAGCCGGTTCAATCCATCATTGAAATAATCGAAAAAAATCGATTGGATATAAAATTTATTTTTTTTTCATCAGATTATGTATTTGAGGGAACAACAGGATATTATTCTGTAGATTCTAGCCTTAATCCAAAAACTAATTATGGGCGTACTAAAGCCGCAGCTGAAGGTCTTTTAAAATCTTCAAAAATTGATTTTAGAATTGTAAGAACATCCGCAGTCATGGGTTATGGCTCGCCTTTCTTTACTTGGCTGACCAATGCTATTAAAGAAGGAGAAGATATTGAATTGTTCGATAATGTTTTTTTCACCCCAACTCCTATTAATTTTTTAAGTGAGATTATAATGAATGTTATCGCTGATTATAATGACTCTCCGTTATCTGTTCCTTCGATTTTGCATATAGTCGGTGAATGCAGGTTAAGCCGTTTTGAATTTGCTCAAAGTATCGCCTCTATATTGCAAAAAAACGGACATCTTCTGCCAATAGAAAAAAACCTGTCCATTGATACTTTTCAACATGACTTATCCATGGAGCAATCCATTTATGTAAAAAAATTGCAAAAAAAATGCTTTCATGAATATTTAGAATTATTATTGTAAATTAGTATTTATTATCAAATGGAAAATATGCCAAATACAATTTATGAGTCTTTTAAAGAAGACTATTTGCCATACACTAATGACAGTTATAAGAAAATAGTCGATATTATATTTTCTTATATCCATGAACATGAAACTGTCAGAATATTAGAATTGGGATGCGGTTCAGGCGCATTTACCCGATTTATGGCAAATAAAAACGTAAATATAACGGCTATTGACGCTTCTATTAACCTAATTAACATAGCGCAACAACATATGGATAATGTAAATTTTATTCAAGGCTTCATTTCCCCCGGCTTTTTGGAGACTTTACCATTGGAGAATTTTGATTTAATAGTTTCATTTTGTTTTATACATCATTTATCTTCTGAATCAATAGCTGAATTATCTTCTTATCTAATAAAACGAATGAAAAAAACAGCATTTTTGCATGTTTTGAACCCAATAGAGATAATCCTGCGATTTTGTTTCAATATCTCTTTGAAACAAAATTAAACAAATTTCATTATGATAAAATGGAATTTCCTTTATCCATGAAAGAAATTGATCAATATTTTCTCAATAAAAAGAAATATGGGTATTATATGGATGTTGAATACGCGGCACTACACCCCCCCCCCCACCCCCCCCCCCCCCCCCACACCCCCCCCCACGCGCCCCCACCCC